>ERZ841120.249-NODE-249-length-46283-cov-11.115644_pt1 | contig 46283 bp, 75 predicted proteins | sample MGYA00519572_ERZ841120 | MGnify/ENA primary metagenome ERZ841120 (study PRJEB31850, sample SAMEA3708890) | human gut metagenome | biome: human gut; feature: human-associated habitat; material: faeces | place: China | collected 2014 ...
TCTGCCGGGATACCGTAGTCTTTCAGCTTTTTATTCCTTGTCAGCATACCGTTCTCCTTTCTAATCGTTTGAGTGGTGTTTATCGTACATGATCGCTATACATGCAAGACCAACCACTCCAAATATGGTTCCAATGGTGAATCCTAATAAGAATGTAATCATAGCTCGTCCTCCTTATATGGTTCTGGAAGCGGCTTCCAAGCGATTACTTCTCCGCCACTACAATCGCCGCTCCATTTTCCATAATAATCAATATGTCCAATTTTTTTAAATGTTCCGTATCGTCCTAAACATCCGGTGAATTTTACGCTTGTAAGAACATCCTCGCATTTTTTCGGCAATCTCTCACTGACCGGAATCCATCCGTTTTCCTTCTCGTCCAGTTCCAGATCGCCCTGAAGCTGCTCTATCATTTCCAGAACATCGCTTGCCAAAACCATCTGGTGGTCATCCGCAAGTTTCTTCACAAAATCATGATAATCCGATAATCTGTCTTTGATATGGCTCATATTATTCCATCCTTTCTCAATTCCAGCTTCTTACCATGTGAAACAACAGTTCTGTCATGGATCTTTTTCTTGACCCATTGTGTCCACACTTCAAAATAACTGATAATCTCCATTTTTCCACATCTCCATCTAGTGGTGTTGGGTTTTCAAATTCTTCGGCAACCTCTCTCTGATACGGAACTGCAACCATTACTCCCATGTTACCTATTTCCGCGTAACATTCCGGAAAATTCTCACGTATATGTTGGGCGAATTTTCCATTTTTTAAATCAGGTAAAATCTCTTTGTAGCACTCCATTGTTGTTACAAGGTAGTTTTTTTCTCCAATAAAATTTAATCCATTTCCGCTGTAAATATCCTCTTTGCAGCTTTTGATTTCATAGCATGTAAATATTCCTTTTTCGATTGCTGAGATAGAACACTGGTTTTCCGTAATAAACTGCATGTAATCTACTCTTCTTGGCTTTCCTGCTGCGTAGCCATAATCAAGGCTTACTTCTCTAGCCCAGTATTTACCTGGGCCAGAAAAACAGCTTTTTTCCAGCAATTGACTAAGAAATTTTGTTGTTTCAGATCTTTTCATACAACCACCTCACTATCATCTGGCATCTGAAACAGGATTGATTTTCTTATCTCATTTCCATAGCCTTTTAATACAGCAATTCCATGCGCCACACTTTCTTTTGTATCATAGCTTCCTGTGTATGCTGATCCTGCCAACCCACTGCCAATAATTTCACCGGATTTGTAATCCATGTAAGCCTCCTGAATCATATTCAGAACTTTCATGGCTTTTTCTTTGGTGGAATATTTTCCTAGCAGATAAGTGCATCCGGTGATGTATAATGTTATAATTGTTTTTATAGGTCCTTTCGTAATTTCAATGCCCGCCAAAGTATTAAAATTAATCAATATTTCGCTGTTCTGGCTTCTAATTAACATTCTGTGTCCTCCTTATCTTCGTAGTTCATTACAATTGTAATCACCTGCACGAGAACTTTCTGAATCTGGTCGTAAATGTGATGATCGTCAGTTCCGAAATGAGAGTTCAGTTTTGCATCTTCCTTGCCTTTCTTGTAGCAATCTTCCATAAATTCAAAACTGTATATATCATCTTCCTCAATAATTTCACCATTATTTCTCCATTCGGCAATCATCGCTTCTTCAACCAGTGAATTTACAACCTTATCTGAATCCTCATTACCGTTCAGGCATTCTACGCAACGGTCAATGAATCCTAACTTGTCAGCGTACATATACGCTTTTGCTATTCCAGATGTATACTCTTTGAATGTTTCTTCAACCTGTTCTTTGAAATCCTCTGGTAAATTAAAAATATCTACTTCCAGTCCTCTTGGAAGATTTATTGTGTACTTTCTCATTTTGTATCCTCCTACTTCATAAAAATCACCCATCTGGTCTTCCCACGTTTATCTCCTAACAGCGGTTTAGTACCAAAGCATTTCAATACTTCTGAAAATAAAAGTTGCTCATCGCTCCATTTAAAAACTAAAATTCCATCATTTTCTAACACTCTCATGCATTCATCAAATCCGGCTTTCAAATATGGTTTCCAATCTTTTGGAAGGATTCCGTATTTTTTAGCAAGCCATGAACTGCTTCCTGCATTAATCAAATGTGGTGGGTCAAAAACTACAATTTTGAATGTTTCGTCATCAAACGGCATATTTCTGAAATCCATGTTTATATCAGGCTTTATTAAAAGTTCTCTTCCGTCACACAGCGTTGTACGAACCTCTCGATTGTCTGCAAACAGTACATCTGGATTCTCCTTATCAAACCAAAACATTCGGCTTCCGCAACATGCGTCTAATATCTTTTTCATTTTCCTCACTTTCCCCATGTAAGCAACTGGCGCGCTATTGTGCAGTTAGTACATGATTTTAAACTCCCATCTTCTTAACCAGATTCTTATTCATCTCGTCAAATCTTACATCTGTGTTCTCTTCAATGTCCTGCATCATGCTCAGAACGCTCATTTTGCCCTCATTTGCCATTTCAACGTACTTATTGGCAGTTCTTACCACATCAAGCAATCGCTTCGTGGAAAAGCCATATAAACGTCTCAGAGCCATCATGGTAGTGACAGTGTTGATCGTGTTGCTCCAATCTTCACCAACAGTGAATCCATCCTCGTAGGCTTGCTGCTCTACGTCTTTTATCTGTCTATAACAGATCTGCATTGAACGCCCGAATGCCTGTGCTGCCTGGTTAGAAGTCTGAACAGGAAATCTGGTCTTTTTCTTGACTTTTAATTTGCTACTCATTTCCCTTCACCTTTCTGAACTTGTATCCTGTCACTCGATACGCTCGTGGCGTACCGGGGTTGTCCGTCTCAAGTAAGCCACCTTCCAGTAATTCACCGAAATGATTCTGCGCGGTATGGTTAGATATGCCCAGACCTGCTGCAATATCCGGAATACTTGGCGGATAATCATGTTCTTTCAGATATCTTATGATGTACAGATATACATCTTTCCTTGTCTGGATACCCTCATAGTACTTTCTTGCTGTGTTATATGACATTTCTATCACCTCATTCATACTTTACATTTTCCCTTTGACACATCCGCAGCCCATTTGTAAAAGGCTAAAGACAGATACCTTGCCAAACTGTCTGGATAGATTTCATATAAATCCTCGATTTTTTTATGCAATGTGTCAAAATATTCATCATCATTTTCCACATTGTAAAATTTTTTTATTGTCTTCCAAAACTCCGGCATGAACTTGTGCATGATCGGAATATCTTTAGCTTCTAGTTTCAATTCCTCACATCCTTTTTTGTATACAATATTCTGCACACTGTATACGCTCTTTTAATTTTTAAAAATTATTTTATATATTATATATATTAGGTATATAATATAAGTAACCGTCAGTAACCGAAACGTAACCGTTTAAAAATCCGCAAACCCTTGATTTTACTGCATGGTAACCGAGTAACCGAGTAACCCTGACTTTCTCATATAGGGAAACTTTTATACTCAATATGTGCATATAAATACTCAAATATATATATGCAGAATCAAAGGTTACCTAGGTTACCCGGTTACCTTTTGAACGAATTGTTTGTTAATCAAACACAATATCGTCTGTAATCTCAAAATCATCATTGCAATTCACGAATCCTTTCGGAATTTCATCTACAATTTTCAAAAACACACATTTGGTGACAATTCCGTCCAGTTTCTTTGCTTTGGTCGGATAACCTCTGCTGTCGGTTTCCACAAGTCCCTTCTTAACAGCCCATGACAAAAATGCTTTTCTGGAGAATCTTCCGATTTTGCATAAATCATCAAACGCTGCGCTATAGATTATTGCGGTTGACGTCTTCTCTACCGGATCATTGTCGATAATTCCCCACCTTTCTGTTTTTATATCTGGGTTATCATCGAATTTAATTCCGTTCATGGCAATCTTATCAAGCACGAACCAGTAAGCGCGTTCGTTTTCAGATACCATTTCTTTCTCTGTCAGAAGATTCTTAGCCGTCTCAATGTCAATGTACTTGCCATCATGGAACAGCTGATCTGTTGCGATTTTATCTGCTGCCAGGATAATGCTCATTGATATGCTTTGCTTCTGCATCTTGTCATCGTCCTGTATAAGGTTCTGAAAATGCTTCTGCATGGCTTTTATATCGTCAATGGACATTTCCTTAACTACATTTACAAAATCGATTCCTGCGTACCCGTAGTTCTTTTTAAGGGTATCTGCGGTAAGTTGCGGGTCGTCAAATATCTTTTCAGAGCACTCGACCTCAATAATTCGGTTAATTGCTCCGCCTTGACTGACATATCCCGCAAGCGGACGCTCACCATTGGTCAGAATACAGTTCTGCCAGCGGTTCTCCCGGTTAACACCCAGCTCCTTGTTAGAACGGCTCTTTCCTTTTCCAGAACACAGGTCATACACAATTCCCTCGAAGTTGTCCCTGATCTTGGCAGATACCTTGGAAGTATCATCCAGAATTAGTGGAAGATTGTTAAGCATATCAGACTTTGCTTCCAGAGCCACATCTGTTGTCTTGAAGTCTCCTATGTACCTAGATTCACCCGGATTCGCCCATACGGAAGCTCCTAACATAAGCGTCACAGTCTTACCACCCTCAGTTTCCCCCCAGAGGTCTACAAAAAATGGAAGAGCACCGACCAGTTTGATTAGAATGCTTGCAAAACTCGCAGCAAGCATAATCTTCGGCTCAATTCTTCCGCTGGCACGAACCCTCTTTACATGTTCATACCACTCTGCTCTGCTGCCGCTTACACTGATACTTTCGTATAACTGCCGAAATCTCATATCACCATCAAATACGATATCCTTGTCATAGGGTAAGAAATAATCTCGAATCCACCCGATTTTACTGGAAGAATATTGAATGTTGATATAATCATCATTGGCATTTTCTACGTCTGACAGATACCGCACAAGAAACTTCGCATTCTCTGAAGTTACTGAAATCCCAAGCGCAGATAAGCCAACGATTTTAGTAGATGATGCAACCATGGTTTTCGGTACAATAACCTCGGACCATTTATTATTCCTCTTATAGATTAGCTTTATCTGTTCTTCTCCGGTCTCCAGATTCTTCATTCGCTCTATTGGAAGTATAGGGTGATAACAGGCTATAATGTCCGGAGATCCTGGATTTGTGTTTGATATTCTGATTCCATCATCGTCTGCTATCCAGTTAAGACATTTCATTCTGTCATATTCGCAATCAGAGAAATTAGTCCACTGGTCCAGCATAGACACTGTTCTATTGTTCTTCTCTTTCTCGATCATCTGCTTCTGTACTTTTGTGTAGGCTTTAAGCAAATCCTCAAATTTTTTCTTTACACCAAGCTCCTTGGCTCTGTCCAGAAGAGTCAGCGTAAGACGTGCCTTGCGTATCTCGTCTTCCTGGCTGAATATCTCACCAAACACTTCTTCGTCCAGAATAGAATCCTTCGTGAGCTTGTTTATCATTTCCACGTGTTAATCACCTTCTTCCAGTTCTGTAATAAATCCATGGTGATATAGCACAAGTTGCAACTTGTTCCATGCTTCACACCATCCGTCAGATAATGGTTTCACTTTGTCAAGGATAGCTCGGTAGAAATCTATATCAGACAAACATTCTTGTAGCTTGGCCTTTTTCTTCTGTTCTTCCTTCTGTATCATTTCCATCTGCTTCTGATGGTGATATATTGCCATTCTGGAAGAGAAATTTGGCTTTTGATAAGTTCCTCCGAGCAAGCTAAAAGCTGTCTTAAAATCGCAATTATCCATGTTCTGAACGAATGTAAATATGTCACCTGTTGCACCACAACCGAAACAATAATAGCTATCTTTATAGATTTTCATAGATGCGGTACGGTCACCGTTATGAAAGGGACACTGTATAAATCCTGCTCTGTTCGGCTTTAGTCCATATCTGGAAAGAATCTCGGGCATTTTCATTGATTGCTTAATTTCATCTTTCGTCATACAATTTCATCTACTTCATATTCATCAAAATCAGGTACGTCGTACCATGCACCAGTTTCCAGATAATCTTTGTATCTTGCGTTATTAATTGCTTTTTCAGGAGATACTGCAACAGTCATTCTGCTATTTCCGTATGGATCTGTTACAACATACTGCCTTTTAGCTTTGTTTACTTTTGGCATTTTCGCCCTCCAATAACTCCACAATTTTTTTACCAGTCTCTTCTTTTGTACAGAATTCAAATCGAACTCCGTATCTATCTCTGATTGTGCAGAGAGATTTATATAACTGGCAGCCATCAACAGCCTTATCAGAAATTACAGTCTTTACTCTCTTACCGTTTATTGTCTTCCAGATGAATTTGTGTTTTCGGGGATTCTCCCAGAAATATACGTCACCAACTGATTTAATATCTGGCCCGTGTTCACATAGAATAATCAACTGAATACCTGCTTCACGCGCTCTGATAAGCTCTGCTTTGAATCTTTCATGCTGCTGGCAGACATTTCCACAAAGCTCTTGTAAATCCTTTTTACGGTCAATACAGAGTTTTGCATTGTCCAGTGATTGATAATCACCGCAATACAATTTAGAGCGAAAATACTGCACTCCAAGGCTATCAAACTGACTCTGAATCCGTTCCCATTCCTTTTTATGTTCACGTGTATCACATTGTACGACCAATCAGATCACATCCTTCTGGTATTTGTATTTTCCAAAGAATTCACTATACTGTTTTATAATCTCCCAACGATTTTCGTAACGATTCCACTTACTATTATCTCCTACTCCTATTTGCGTTTTTCCGAGGGTTGAACAGGAAGGGATTATTAATACCTTCCGGCATGTTTCATCATCATTCAAACAATATAAAAGGAAGATGTCGCAAGTCGGATTTTTCTTTTCAAGGTTGAATGTAAATGCCTTTGAATTGCAATTGTTTGTAAATTCCTTAGATGCTTTTACGTCTATTTTTACACTGTTATCAGTAAGCAAATCATAAGGGTGCCTTGAGCTTGTTTGCACACTATTCAATCCGACATTCTCGTAAATATCTGAAATTGCTTTTATTTCATATTTGTTTCCAAAAGTTGTATCAGAATATTTAAGAGGCAGTCCAAGTTTTTCAGCCCAATATACAGTCCCTTTATGCTTTGCAATCTTACAAGCAAGGCTTTTGTTTCCAAAGACTTCTATCATTTCGGAATGAGTTGGAAAATGATCTAAATTCAATTTCTCAACAACTATCATGATATTTTCTTTGATAAGATCGTCGTTCCATGGTATTCCATGTGTATATCCCATTAACTCACCTCTATATTAATTGAACGGAAGGACATCATCTGCTACGTTATCCGGAATACTCATAAAGTCCGTACCTGCTGGATTCGCTCCCATGATAGCTTCTTCCTTCAGATGATCGTCATACGCTTTTGTGGTACGCTCTTCTGGAATATCTGCATCTTTGATTCCTTCAACGCTACGGAACCATGCAAGCTTGTGGCGTTTTACTTCTTTATTGTCGTACCAGTCTTTCTCCAGACGGAAGATGCCACCGATCAGTTTGCCTTTGAACTGCTGTCCGAAGTTATCACCCCACTTAACAGCAAATCCCGGATTTGACTTTTCTACACATGTAATGAATGTTTTGAGATTACGAACACCATAATCTACACTCTCGTCAATAACCATGTAGTTAGTTCCGGCATTCGGGTATTTCTTGTCTGGGCGAATATCATTCTCAAACTGCTTCATAAAATAACCTGCCTGCTCGTCTCCATCTGCAAAATCAAACAAGATAACAAGCATATCAAGTCCACCCTGGGATTTTTTCTCTGATACCTGCTTAATTACCATCTTGTGACCGCCGAGCGCAATCGGTTCAAATTCTCCTGCTGCCTGTGTTGTGTCATAATTCTGTGGTTTTAACATTTTGATTCCTCCTCAAAACAAATTATTTTTTCGATGCAATCTGACGGAACGATTTCTTTATTATCACAAAATACGATTGTCGTTCCATTATTGTCTGCTTTTACAATGTTGATAAATGACGAATTATACGTATCACCCATAAATGCCGGGAGATAAAACAAATGACATTCTCTTACGTATCCATATTTTTCCAGCACATAGTGAACGGAATTATTAATTTTTGAAAATATAGAGCTTAAATTTGAATAGCTTTTTGGTTCGACTTTAATCAAATGATCAAAAGAACATTCACCTTTGTATTCATCGATGATAGTATTTAATTCTATTGCGTATTTAAAACAATAGTTAGTTACTTCCACCATCTTCAATTCCTCCTAATTCGTAGTAGTCTCTGATAACCTTATCCACCTCTGCAAGGTCATTATCAATAGTCAAACTGTCAAACATTCCGATCGGGGACTTGCTTACCGCTCCCTGACTAGACTGAGTGACAAATAAGTGTTTTCCACTCTCTTCGATGCAGCGAAGAACGATGGTAAACATACCCTCGATGCAAACTTTTTCGTCCAGAAGCTTACCAATTGTCTTAGGTTTTACTTCCCCGGAATCATCTTTTTCTTCATGCATCATAAGGTAAACAATTTTATTCTGCGGTACTTTTGTTACAATGAACTGGATAAGATTCCAGAAATAGTCTCCAATATCATTGTACAGAGCGAACACCGCATTGCCTTTTCCGGCAGAAGCGTGTCCTTTCATAAAATGATTCGTGATAAGATAACCTGCATCGTCAATCACAATTGACTCCGCTTTTGATGCAATCAGGCACTTCATTACCTGCTGGTAATCATCTGTAAACCATCCGTCAATCTTTCCTTTAAACGGAAGTGGCTTATTTAATACTCTAATAAGATTCCAGTGTTCATTCTGGCAGTTTCTAAGACTGGTACTCTTGCCAGAACCAGATTTTCCAATAATTAATACTGGTGTTGCCATTGCTATTCCTCCTTGTCATAAACTACATGCTTGCTGCCCTCAATAATCAGCAAGCTTGCGATATCTTTCATTGATAAGGTTGATTCGTTATAGATTTCAACCAGTGCGTTGTATGCACCCAATGATACTTTCACGACCGAGTTATCCTTATCAGTTGCAGGCTGTTTCTTTCTCGCTGGAATACGGATTTCAAAATCACTCATGAGCGTTCTCCTTATTGCTTTCAGAATATTTTTCTAAAACATAAGAATAGAATTTTTCACGATTAACCCTTGCTGTTTTTCCAATTTTAACTAAAGCTCCTGACTCTTTAGCCAGTTTCATAACTGTTTGAATACCCAAATTACTATCCTCTGCCATCATTTGATAAGTGAGCAATGGACTGTCTACATTATTGCGATATTTGAGACTTCTCATCTTATTTCCTCCTTATATGCTTTCTGAGCCGCTAAAAGCCCATTTAGTGCTTGCGTGTAACTCGCCAACGTCCTTGCCTTGTACTGTTCCTCTATTGGATTATCTGGAACAAGCGCGAGCTGAACATCAATCAGTCTCAAGACTTCCTGTATTCTTTCGTTCATAGACTGGCTCCTTTAACTGCTTAAAAAAACAATAGATTGCGTCTGACTTATCCCCCATGCCCGGAACCATCTTACCGTTCTGAATGGAATCAGCGGCGTGATATTCAAGATGATCCACGTACATATCTGGATTCTCCCAATCAACAATAGGAGCGTTTCGCTTGTTCAGTTCCTCCAACAAGATATTCACTGCAAGAACCATATCCCACTTCGGGAGGAGCCTTAATTCTTCAAGATTCATTTAACGGACACCTCCCATTAATAAGCAGTTCCAGAAGACATTTCTTTGCATCTTCATAATTCTGAGATTCAAACTTAAAGTCGTAAAACTGGCACAATGAAAAATGTTTTACGATCTCCCCTGCATCATTAAATACATAAATATAAACTCTGGATATGTCGTCACACGCCGTATAGTCAAAATTCACATGCGCCGTTGTTTCACTTGAAACTCTCAGACACAAATCAAATATTTCTCTGATTTTCTCTTCGTTCATAATTTCCTCCTTGTATTGACTTTTGGTTTCTTTCCTTCTACAATGAAGAAGAGATATATTGTCTTGGATCCTTATTTGAGTTGCAGCTCTGAGGATCCTTTTTTAGTTGGCATGTCTAGCATGTCCATTCTTTCCACGTCCTTGCTATGTACACAGCTCCGATCAGTCCCAACGCTCCCATGATCTGGTCACGGCTGTTGTCCCAGATCCAGAACGGAAGATACGTTGCTAACCCTCCAATCAGAATGGAGTCTATCCAGTCTTTCATGTCAAAGCCTCCAAAATTTCCTCATTAGGAAAGTTCAATCGAATAAAAATATGCCGCAGTTCCGGATACGTAAATGTTTCCGGCTTATTTCGCTTTTTACGGAAAGTATTTTCTGCCATTCCGGTAATTGCTGCCATCTGTGCATCACTTACTCGCTCGGCCTCCATCCTTTTTGCAATATTGCCTTTCAAAAGGATGTATTTCTTTTGTTCTGTGGTATATCTAATTGCCACAGTCTTTCCTCCTTTCTTACTTAATAAACATCCATGCAGCGTTTGAAAAAATTAATGCAATCATGGTTACAATCCATGCGCAGAACCATTTGTGAGTCTGCTTTTTTGCCTCTCTTACAACTTCGACTGCATAGAAAGTTTCGAACTCTTCAAAATTTGTCACTTTTTTATCCTCGGTTTTCTTCATAAAAAATCCTCCTGTTCTCTTGCGAAATACAGGAAGAAATGTTATGATTGTCCTGTAATCCGCTAAGACTGTTTTAGTGGTTTACGGCTCCGGGGTGGAGGTTTCGGCTCCCTCCGGGGCGCTTACGTCAAATTTGCTTCTTTTCTTCGATAGTAGCTCAAGATGATTCTTGAACACTCATCTACAATCTTCTGATTGTCTTCAGGTGTATTATCCTTGCAGTAATCATCATGTATTCTGATTACTCCAGATCCCTTTTTGATTGTTTTGATTACTGCCATTACAAACTCTCCTTTCTACGATAGATTATGATGTTTCTGCTATTTTGCTTCTTCTGCAAAATGTTTCATTCATGCTTAAAAGGGCGTGCTATTGGCGAGTCAATTTATCACGAAAGAATGCAATTAAAGAACCTAACAGACTTCTATACACAACCTTTTCCTCTACAATTGGTTGGGCTTGGCGGTACTTCGGAATATATTCGATTTGAACTTCCGACAGAAATTCATCCAGATTTTTCCAAACCTCAGACTTTTCAAGTGTCTGCCAATCGCGGAAGGGCAACTGAAATGAAACTTCTGCTAACTGATTCGGATTCGTCCAATTTACATAAATTTCATATTCGGACTTCAATCCGTTCTCTCTTTCAAAAGTGGTTTCCAAACAACTATCATTGAAAGTTTGAGATATCACTTTTCCACTTCCGAGCGGACTATATTTCATGTTCTCACCTCCATCTGCCCTGCCTCGTCAGCACCGGTGGGGCGTTTCCGGTGGACGGTCATTTCTGACCGTTTCTTTTATTGTTTCATCTGTCAAATTTTCGTGTTATACTCTCCTTTGGAAAGGAGGTGTAATAATGACTGATAATGAAAAACGCGCACATGATTTAGCCATTGTAATTTGCACTGATGTTTGCCATTTAAAACGTCAATCTCAAGTTGATGATGGCAAAACTCATGTAACCGTCGATTATTTCGAAGAATACATAAATGCTTATGAATCCGCATTAGAAGCATTCAACGAAAAATATCCATCTGGCAAATAGGTTTCTTATTAATCAAACATGTTAAGGAAATAGGTTTCTTTGATGTTCGCACCATCTTAGAAGCCTTTTTCTTTTTCTTCTTTTTGCTCATAAACTTTGCTCCTTTCTAGTCAAGAACTTTGTAGATGGTTTTAATCTGTCTGTTTACTTTCTGGAATCTTCGGTTCAAGGAACCTATCTGCTTTATCAGGATTCTTGTATTTTGCGATTGTTTCTCCGACCCCAAGAAAATATCCCTTGTCAAACTCTGACATATTGGGAACTGCCTTGGTTATTGATTCGAGAATCTTTTTTTCTTTCTCAGACAATGTATTCACTCCTTTCTTACACGTTTTGATTCTTCAAAAGCAACTAAGTCACTTTCTAGCACTCTGTAACCAGAGCCGTTCAGATTGATTGCCGGAAGCTGTTTATTCCGTATCCATCTCCACACGGTAGGAACTTTCACACTATATCTCTGAGCGATTTCTTCGCAAGTGTAAAGACATTCCAAAAAATCACCTCCTACTTATTTTTAGTTGCGTTTACCACTTACTTGTGTTATCCTAGTTAATGCCTATTGGCAAAGGAAAGGAGTGGTTATCATGACCCAACTTTTGAATTTGCCTGTTCCCTTTGCTCTTAATCCGTTCGTACTGATACCTCGACAGTCAAAACAGGTCAAAGACGGCTCTGATTGTTTTGTCAGCGATTAGGCATGTTGCAGAACCAAGACTGCGAAAGTGACAAGGTGCTTCAAGAAGCATCTGGTCTCGTCAGATGTGGCGTCAGCCTGCAAAGTACATAGGGTAAACAAATTTGGTAAAGAGCTGTTAGGGACGAGACCCCTAGCAGTTTCTTTTTATCTAATAGAAGTCTTATTTCTATTAGATTGTAGTAAACGCTCAAGGTTTTGTGCTACCTTGTGTTATTATAATATCTCACTCAGATAGATTTGTCAAGCGTAAATCTCACAAAAAATTTGACAGAGTTAGATTTTTGTGTTACTATATACTTGCAGTTAAGGATAGGAGGTGAAAAGAGTGAACACCAGGATTCAACAAATAAGAAAGACTGCGAAGATGACTCAGGATGAGTTCGCCGAGAAAATCGGGGTATCTAAGAACTTTGTTTGGATGATAGAAAAAGGAGAAAGAGTTCCATCAGAGCGAACCATCAAAGATATCTGCCGAGAGTTCAAAGTCAATTATGAATGGTTGACTGAGGGAACAGGCGAAATGTTTATTCAGAATAAAAGAAAATCTGAGATTGCGGATTTCGTTGGTTCGGTTCTGAATGGAGAAGCAGATAGCTTCAAAATACGATTAGTAGAAATACTTGCTAATCTAAATGAATCAGAGTGGGAAACTCTCCAGAAACTTGCCAATGCTTTGGCAGATAAGAAAGAAGAGTAAAAAGATGGGGACAGGAAATAACTCCTGCCCCTATTTTTATTTCAGTCCGAGAAATGATATTATAAATCTGAATATTGTATATAATTGGTCGTGATCTGCTTTTTCTATCATCTCAATAATTTCCTTCTTATAATCCATAATAACCCTCCCTATTGCAATTACCACCTACATTACAGTATATGTCCGGTTTGTGGGAAATATAACCGAACATTCGTTCATTTTTTGCTATTATATCACTAATGTTTGCCCTTGGAAACTGCCAGATATACACCGATATGTTTATGATTGCATAGAAATTATTCGTAACATCAAAGATATAGTCTTTTCTGTTTAGTGGCAGGGCGAATAAAAACGGTGGCATGGTCTGCTTTATTTCATGGGCGCTATTCTTATGTAGGGTAGAAGATCTGTACGCATTTTGGACAGAATACACTTCTGACTCTTCGCGGATATAATCGTCTACGCACATTGGTAAACAAACAATGTAATTAAGCAAAAGCACAGCTCCTATTATAATTAGTATATTTTTGATTATTTTCATTTTACAAATCACCTAAAAATGTCTATTTACAACTAAATTTAACGATGTTATAATAAAAATAACATATTTAAACACTTTTTTTTGCAAATGGCGAAAACAACGCCCATAAGGGAATGATTTGAATGAAAATTGCGATTTGTGACGATAATCCTTTGCAGATTGATTTTTTTAAGGCTCATGTTGATGAGTTTTTGAAAAAGTGTGGAGACAAGAGCTACACGCTAAACACTTATAGTAGTGGGAAGCCGCTGATTGATGATATAGCAGACGGTCAATGGTACGATATAGTCGTGCTGGATGTGGTCCTAAATAATGAGAATGGCATAAATGTCGCAAAGCAGCTCAGGAAAAATGGATATAATGGCAACATTGCCTTCTGGACAGCATATAAAAACTATGTATTTGACGCATTAGACGTCTTACCAGTGCATTACATCATCAAAGGTTCTGAACATGGACGCATGTTTTCTGTCGTAGCGCACACGTTGGAAGATATCCGAGAGAAAGCCTTAACTATCAAAAACCGAGACCACTTCCACCGGGTAGAATTCCGGCATATCGAATACATAGAAAGCCGAAATAAATCAATTCTCGTCCACTGTACTTGCGGCGTTATTCATGTAGCACGTGGAAAGCTGTCAGATATAGAGCCGCATCTTGATGGAAGATTTCTCCGTTGCCATCAAAGTTATATCGTCAACATGGACGAAATTAAAGATGCATCAGATCATTTTGAGATGATATCGGGGGATATTGTTCCAATCAGGCAGAGGGAGGCTGCCAAAATAAGGAATCTATATAAGAATTATATCGAGAATTTTGAGTAATCGTGTCAAAAGGGGGAAATATGAAAAAAATACGAAATGTGTTGATGATCGTTTGGACCGCATTAATTGTATTAATGATTGTGGCCTTGATGAGTTCAAACGATCTTTCATCAGACAATATTATGGTCGTTGTTGTACTTGAGGTATTTGGAATTGCTGTTTTGTATCTTATTTTTGCACTTTTGCTGTCTATTAAAAATAAGGTTCAAAAACCTGCAATATCAAATAATTCCGTAGCAACCCAGCCAGCGGTTGTAGAAAAACCTGTTCGAGTATTGAATCTGAGAGTTATATCCGGTAAGGAGGATTTTGAGCTTGGTTCCAAACACGCAAGATTTGATTTGAAGCAATGGAAAGATGGGTCTGTTACAGTGTCAGATGCTCCAACCAAATATGAACTTTTCGACTATGAATGGAACGGGCCGGAATACAGAACAGTAGAAAAGACAACTACAACATCTCACACTAAAGGGAAAAGTAAAGAAAAAACGAAACGAAGAGGGCATTTAGCAGGAGCCGTTGTTGGAACCGCTATTGCTCCGGGAGTTGGAACTATAGTCGGTGCAGCTGTTGGAACTGGAAAGAAAACCAAAGGAAAGAATAATTCCACTACTACTGGAACTGCTACCACAACAAGTGATAACATTGAAGTGGATTCTTATGCATCTATGAAAATGCGGAATATCGAAACCAATCAAATAAATACTATTGGATTCCGCTGTAGTTCAAATATAGATATGCAGTTAAAGAGCTTCAATATTTCCAAAAGCTCTGATGCTGTTGAAAATGTTCGAAATCAGAAAACATCCGTTGAACTACTGAAGGATTACAAAGAGCTTTTAGATAGCGGTATTATTACTCAAGAAGAATTTGACCAGAAAAAATCAGAACTTTTATAAAAAAGAACCGGCTCTCACTACCAATGAGAACCGGTTTTTAAAAAAAAAAGAAAAATATTTTTACGTTCCGCAAAGCATACTGAAGTGAAACGTATCGCCTGACAAGTCATATTGTATCATCTTCGGTGTGTTCGGACAAGTCAGAAAGTTTGTTCGGTTAATAAGGAGGAAAAGAAATGGCAACTGCAAAAAAACTGCCATCTGGCTCATGGAGATGTCAGGTATTCAGTCACATCGAAGAAATCCCATTATCAGACGGGACCATCAAAAAGAAAAGGGTTTATAAATCTTTTACATGCTCAGATCCTAGCAAAAAAGGGAAGCGAATCTGTGAGCAAATGGCTGCCGAATGGGCAGCAAAAAAAGAAAGTGAAGTATTGACTGCGCGATATGTTCCACCAGAAGATATGACATTAAAAGAGGCATGTAATAAATACATAGAAAGCAGAACAGGTGTTTTATCCCCTGGAACTATTAGAGAATATAAGCGATCTGTCAAAAGAGACATGGCTAAACTTATGTCATTAAATATAATGGAAATCACTCAAGAGGATGTTCAAGCTGAAATGAATCGTGAAGCACTTACTCATTCGCCAAAAACTGTGTACAATATGCATGGCTTTCTTTCTACTGTCTTGAAGACTTATCGTTCGGATTTCATCTTAAGAACTTCCTTACCTAAAAAGGTAAGACCGAAAATCTATGTACCTACATCTGCCGAAGTCAAAAAGGTAATTGAATGTACTGTAGGTAGTGAATTAGAGATACCTGTTCTTCTGGCAGCATTCGGTCCAATGAGGCGGTCAGAAATCTGCGCGCTTAATTCTGATCATATCAAGCAGAACATAGTACATGTCGAATATGCTATGGTTATGAATGATTCTCATGGTTGGGTTATCAAAAGACCAAAATCTTTTGCTGGCGATCGTTTTATTCCATTTCCGGATTTCGTTGCAGAAAAACTTAAAGGTATACATGGAAAAATAACAAATTTGAATCCGGCGCAAATATCTAATAGATTCGCTGATGTTTTAGAGGATAATCATATACATCATTTCCGTTTTCATGATTTGCGTCATTATTGCGCATCTGAGTTGCATACTCTTGGAATTCCAGATGTATATATTATGCAGCGCGGCGGTTGGGAGGATGATACCACATTAAAAAATGTATATCGGCACGTTCTGGTTGATCGAGAAAAAGAGATGAATGAAATTGGGAATGATTATTTTTCAAAGCTATGCAACACAAAATGCAACACGAAATAAACAAATGCTGTAAAATAGGGAATGCTAGGCTTTTTCTTGCAGGTTCAAGTCCTGTCATCCGCATTTTTATGAAAATCTTGTATTCACTGGTTCTCGCAAAGAACGTAGTGTTTTCAATGGTTTCGGCAATTTCAAATTAGCTCATAAAATATGTTATTTTGCCATTTTTGGCATAAAAAAGAAGAACTATGCAACACGAAATGCAACACGAATTTGATACAATATGTAAAAAAACAGCCCCAAGGAATAATTTCCAAGGGGCTTAAATTTATGCTTTTTTGATGTATTTTGCAGAAACAAATCCAAAATATTTTCCGGCAATGCGGATATAGTACCAAGATGCTCCATCTTTGGCTTTAATGGTATCGCATACATCAACTAAATTGCCTTTTGCAAGTGTAGGATAGCTTTTAAGCTGTGCATACTCTGTTCCTGCCCATGTGCGGACATTAAGTGTATTTGCAGTTACCTTTCCCACCCACTTCGGAGTTTTAGACAGAATAGTTGGCGTTGAAAGCGTACTTGCTTTTGCGCCAGTGGTAACAGCGATAGCCACGTGGTGGTTATCATTCAGGAGGATATCTCCTGCCTTTAGATAGTCACCGGATGTCAGATACTTTCTATCCGTCAGTACCTTTGCCCCTGCATTCTTCAATGCCTGTCTCATGTTTCGCGTTGTCAGATAGATGCTTACTGCTTTCAGTTTTGCATTATTTAGGCGATATCCAGCACCCTTAACGATTGCAGCTGTACTTGCACTACAGTCAGATTCACAAGCTACCGTGATCTGCGCCGGATCGTAGTTGCTTGCCTTTAAGTGCCGCCAGAACGAATACCGGTCATTGCTGTTTCCGGCAGTGCCCTGATCGTATCCGATGAGATTGTTCTGTGCCGCTTTTGTCGCCATGTCTGCAATCATGGTTGCGATTTTGGCGTCATTGAATCTTAGGACACAGAGCCACGGTCTACTGTACCAGTTCATGATCTGATATTCTGTACCAGTCTGATCTCCTGCTTTCCCACCTGCATATCTTCCTCTTTCATCATGTCCGCAGTTACTGATTTTTACCATTTTAGTTTCTCCTTTCTGGTCAGAATCTCTATAATCCTTGTAAAACACATCCATATCAACATTTCCATTAATTCCTGGAACTTTTCCTTTACTGGAATACTGCCAGCCTACACCGACGTTCGGACGTAATCTTTCCTGTGCAGAGCCGTTATCGTTAGCCGGATAACGAGCAATCCAACAATCATATTGCTTGAGAGCATCTGTCAGAACATTATTGTACCAGTCGAGATTACAATAAATTCCAACCTTATAACCGGCTTTCTTGATTCTGGTCAGAAATGCTACTGCAATATTCTCAATAGCCTGTTTCCCAAGACTTCTTTGCTGTGCCCATTCCAGATCGTAGAATACTGGAAAGTCAAGTCCACGTTCACCAAGAACAGAAATTACGTTCTCAGCTTCCTCGATAGCTTGTGCCGATGTTAAAGCATAGCTGTACTTATATCCACCAATAAGAATTCCATTGGATTTACAGCCCTTGTAGTTGTGTTCGAATGATTCGTCAATTCCAGATTTCTGATGGATTCTTAATATTGCAAACTTAACTCCAGATTTTGATACTTTTGCCCAATCCGGTTTCCCTTGCCACGATGATACGTCAATTCCTTTAATTTCCAATTTATCAGCTCCTTTCATGAAATCATGAAACATATTTATGAAATTTTCAAAGTCCTTAGTTAACTAAACTGCAAGTTACTAAAAAAATTATTTCACTGTAAGCTTCCAAATGTTGGTGTCGCCCTCATAAAATCCGATTGCGTTTTCTCCGTCGGTAAAGAATGCTAAAGTCGATCTGGAATTGTCTTCCTGAAAAAAATCAATGTAAATATTTTTTAATCCAGTGCCACCAGATTTGAATGATACTCTCTTAATATTTCCTTTGAATGAGGTGTTTTTAGCGTTACTATTTAATTCATTAAGAGCCCTCACTACAGTCTTGTTTGAAGTCTGCAAGTTATTGATTACTGCATTTGTCAATTTATTGACCATCCAGTTCCAGATTCCGCTACGCTGCGATTACGAAGCGTGGACGCACATAGGCGCCGGCAATCGACGCGTAGCTGTAGCCCGCATTGCCATAGTTGTTGCAATAGCAGAAATGCGACGCCGAGGCTACATCTTTTAGCCAGAACCACGCACTGCGTTTATTCACTGCCTGTTTAGAGTGTCTAAACAATTCAAGCTGATTATTCGCATTCCCTGTATCATAAGCAGATGAACTCCATACAATTGAGCCATATAACTCGACTTCGCTCAGTAGAATTGCTTGCGCAGAAATCCATTCCCAATTATTTGAACAGCCGCCAGACGTACCAAAACGGTTGTATCCGCTGGCATTGATAGCTTTGCTTACCAGTTCTCTGGTGGTTTTTAGATGAGAACCAAATTCTGCGAAAAGCTGTTGATTGATGGTTGCTCCTGCGGAAGTAGAACCAGCTGTTGCAACATTCCCAATCACTTTCGTGTTCATTTCTGACCCTTTATATCCGCCAACAGTGGTATTTGTCGGATTCATTCGGCTTCTGCCAAAATGCTGTGTACCACCAAATCCCTGTCCCGGAACCATGACGAGATGGTGATAATCCATTGAGATATTATCTCCGTTACCCCACAGGGAATCAATTCCGGCAATCGTAACGTACTGTGAGCCTGTCAACTGTAACGTACTATCTGGATTCGGCGCTGAGATTGCGCGGCTCATTTTGATGTAGTCGCCAACGTAGATATCTTCAAAGAGAGAATATCCGCCTGTTCCATTAAGGCGTTTCCACAGTGAGCCATCGTTGTAGTACGAAGTGATGTCTTTTGGCACAAGGCGTGGGATATTGTGAGACATTCTGGATAATATCGCTTCCGCTATAGACTGCATTGTGACCTGCTTATTTGATTCTTCAGATGTATCATACGCTAAAAAGGTATCCGTGTCCGCTGGCTTTGTTTTTACTGGATATTCGTTAAATTTTGCCATTTTAGTTCTCCTTTTCTATATTGAGCTTTTCGTAAAGCTGATTAATTAATTCTTTCTGTCGGTCAAGCTGTTTTTTCTGGCTTTTTATCATTGCAAACATTGCTGGAATCATGATACGCTCATTCCAGTCCTCAACAAGTCCGTTTTGATGCCGAGTAGCTTCCGGAAAGAATGCTTCTACATTCTCAGCAATAAACATCGGGATATATCTTCCTTCATTCTCGTCCCCTTTAACTAGATATCCCTCTTTATATTTCGCCCATGTTGGTTCGATATTGTACCATTCTTCAATTTCTTGTTCTGCAATATTGTTTCCAATATCTTTATAGCGTTTCGAGGATGAAGATTTCAGCATCAGCTGTTTGTATCCTGTACGTCCATCCCAACAAACAGTATTTGATGATGTCGTATACTCCATGTCTTCTATCTTTGGCGATTTTGTAAAAGATGCAGAATTAGTAACAGTTAAATCTCCAAATGTACCGGTATCAGCCGATACTTCTGTTGCACTAATATTAAGCTCTTCGGCAGTCCAGTCGATTCCCCACGCCGTTTCAACGTATTCAATGTCCGCAGTGCTGCTAAAGTATTTCTCGGCACTAACAGGATTTATTCCAGTATCTGAAAAACAAATTCCTGTATATTTCATGCGCGTAGAATTTTCTTCATAGCTTGTAAATGCAGTGTAGCCTGAGTAATCTATCAGTCCCTTCACGGTGCCTTTTTTATCTTTAATCTTTAGGTATCCGTTGCCGTTTTTAACTCCACCTAGAATTGCGGCATTTCCCATCAATGCGTCTAAACTGATGTACAGATGTCCATTCAGATAGTAGAGACCTTTAAATTCTCCGTCATTGGACAATATCTCAACAATCTGCTCCTGCGTAAGCATGCCAACGTCAACAGCAACCTGCCATGTCTGCTGATCGGCGATTTTAGTTCTTCCGGAATCCGTATAAATTGTTGCACGTATCATTCCGTCAGCACCAAGAGAATAGTTATCTGGATTAATAGTTATTCCACTGGTCTGTACATTAAAGGCCAGTTTTGTCCATGTTTTTCCGGAATCTTTGCTGTATTCTACTATCCACCAGGTTTTAAAAGCTGCTTCGTCACCCTGTCCATCTCTGTAATACGCATGAACCTTGAATGGATTAGGAGTTATTTTCTTATCCTGTCCCATCATCAGGACTCCTGCGTTGGCTCTCAGGTAATACGTTCTTCCTGGAGGCCCGTCTTCTCCACGCATTCTCGCCCATGTATATTTCGCTGGGTCTGCACTGTCCGTCTTTTCGAAATCGGAATAATGACCAATGTAAATTCTATCTGTATCAGTTGTGGAAAAATCCACAGTTCCGTCAATACTATTTGCATAAGCGGTATGGATGTAAGAAGTTTCTCCGTTCTCTCCCGGAATGCCAATTCCATCCGCTCCGTCTTCGCCGCGAAAACGGCTCCAAATGTAATCTTTCGGATTATCAGACGGTGTTTCTGTAGTTTTATTATCAGCAATTCCAACATAGATTGCTTCTGTGACTGTATAGATTTTATCCCCGGTACTGTCCAGTATGGGACTTTCGGCGCTGTCCAGAAGTTTTACATAATCTGGGCTATCACTCATATCAGAGCCATCCGGCATGGATGCGTATTTTCTCCATGTATAAAGCTGTTTTCCGTTTTTCCCTGATTTCTGCTTGGAAATCGTAAATCTCTTCGTTATAGAAAGATTAATCAGGTACGTTGCCTTAATATCCACCCATCCATTGTCTGCACTCAAGCCTGTGACAGTGTAAGTATGTGTATCTACATCCCAAGAGCCGGTTACACTGTCTGATTTTGTAATGGTATAGCTACAATCATTTGTGATATCTGACGAGCCGTACATAACTTTCGCTGTAGTTGCCACTGTTGGAAATACCGGAATGTTTCCGTCTGCGTCAGATGTGATCGTCTGCATATCGTTCGACAGCTGGAATGTCATATTCTTGGCATCCGCAATATTGTTGTCCATTTTTGTCAGTTTATCCGGCAAAGAACTGTCACCAATTACAACATTATCTCCGCTGATGATTACTTTTTTGGTATCCATATCAACTTGGAAGATGATATTTCCATCGCTATCTCTGACAGTCAGTGCGCCTGTGTCAATATAATCAGCATTGATACCATGTGCGTACAGAATTTTTGCTATCAAATCGCCTGTCAGAAAGAAACCGTAAGGATATGTTTTGCCACCATCATTGGATACGCCAATGGCTTCTGCTGTGAATTTAATTACATTTTTTGATTCTGCAAGTGTAGGCTTGTCATGCAGATATGTAATAGTACTGCCATCTTCCTGTGCGACTGATGTTTCATATAATCCAGAAGAATTTTTTAAGGTTTCTTCTAATTTCTTTACTGCTTTTTCTCTAGCTGATTGTTCTTTTTTAACAAGTCGTCTTGCCTCTACGATTGCCTTAGTGGATTCTGACTGGAACTTGCTCATTCCTCTGATCGGATCATCGGCTTGAGTTTTTACAGTGGTCTTTCCATTAACGGAACAAGAAACGTCCGTCAGCGGAGTTATATATCTGTTCCATTTGCGATCATAAGTATATGCCATATCTCCAAACTCAATGAGTGGGTTATATACAAGTTCTCCCGACATGTTACGGAATTTAGCTCCAATTATGGAATCACCGATTTGAGCAGCTACCGTGTCCAAGTCCGAATCCGCAACAAGGTCGTTCTCCAATTCAAGAACATATCCTGTGCTTCCGTACATGGCTTCATTTTCTCTATTTTTTAGCTTGATTCCAGTAATCACAATATCATCACTAGAAACGGTTGGACTTGTAAAAAAGTCTTTGAGCTTTTCGGATGTGTCAGCTGCTGATTCGATCAGTGTCAAGAATCCATCACTATCAATTGTCCAGTTCCCTGTCGGACTGATAAAACTTTCTGAGTCAATACTTGCGCCGCCTTTAAATGTTACATTTCCATCAGCGTCCACTACTGCGTTGTAATCTTCTTGTACATTGGAAAAATCCCATCTGATAAATCGCAAGTATCCTCTGCTGTCCAGGCGAGCGTTCGCAGTCTCAAGCATTGCTGCCCATCCGAACAACTGACGAAACGTCATGTTTTCCGGAATCTCTGACACGATCAGATTTCCATGAGCCATGGAGACTTCTGACGGAATACCAAGAGTCTCACACGCATCTCTAACAAGAGTCTCTATTGACTGTGGCAGAACCAGATGAGATATATAAGTTGCGTTCGTTTTATACATATCGTCCAAAGCGGTAAAACTAAGGATTTCGCCATATTGTTCTGGTGTCGTAATTGTATAAATACCTTTATCAATGGTTTCGGCTCTGTCTTCTGTCGCTGCTTTTGTTGCCAGAATCGCACCGCCACTCTGGTCAAGAATTGGGTCATAGTTTTCATCCAGCAATTCATCTGTTGCAGCCGGACTTGCTACGGAGGTCTGCATTTTAAGATACGCATGAACTTTTGCCATGTAGAAATTATAGTTTTTCCACTGGTCGGAAGTGTTGTCCAACTCCAATGTCATGGATTTACAAACAACGCAGCCAATCGGAAAGCTGCTACTTTCTGCACAATCGGAAAAAGTGCAGTTTTCACCCATAATTTCATCTTTTACGGTTTTTACAGTTCCGCCAGGAAAGGTGATTTCCACTTCCTGCCAGACTCTTTCTCCGTCCTGTAGTTTTTGCTTAAATGCATCAGATACATTAATCAAGTGGATTCACCCCCTGCATGTTAAAAGATATTTTTGATACAAATTTTAAGTCTGGAGATATTTCTCCAATAGTTAGGCTTGCTTTTCCAACATAAAATGGGTCGCTTCTCCATGCCATGTGATAAAGCGACCAATGGTACAAATTGAAAGTTTTTCCTTTTGCGATAATTTTGAGAATTTTGTTTGCTTCTATAACTGGAACGTTTGATGCTTCATAGCTATACTGTTCGACTGTAAACAATGGAGTTAACAACGCTTTTCCGAACTGCGTACGGTTACTACCTTCTGAATAAGTTGTTTCGAGGTTATATCCCATATCTTTATCTGGCTGATAGATGGAAGCCCCATTCATCTTGTATCGTTCTGTTATGCCTTTTGGAATAGTTGCCACGCTTCCACCTCCTATGCCAGTTCAAACGGGTTTCTACCGCTTGTATCACGTCTTAACTTTGCTTCTTCGATAATTTCATCAAATACTGTTCTTCGGTTAATCTGAGCAGTAAAACGATAATCACCACCACTCTGCTGCCCTGATTCCTCACGCACGATTCTTCTGAGCAGAGCTTCTGGTGCCTCGATGTTGTTTCCTTGCTTCTGATCTCCTAACACAGCGAGGAATTCTGATCTTGGAGGGATAACCGCACCTTTTGCAAGATAAGGTACTGTTGGCACTCTCGGAAATGTTGCACTAAATCCGATTGTTTTCTTTCCGAACGGTGTAGGCACTTCCCACGGGCCAAAAGAAAATGCAGATTCAATTCCACCAATCGCACTGTTGACAGTTCCAATTGCGCTATTTACAATGCCAATGACCTTGTTCAATATTTTTCGAATGGTATCTTTAATTCCGCCAAATATATCGACAACCTTATTTTTGGCTGATGTAAATTTTTCCACTATACCGTTTTTAATTCTCTCAACAAGATTTCCTACTGTTGACCAAATTGCAGTCCATTTTTGATATGCGCTGGATTTGACATTATCCCAAATCGTCACAATTTTAGATGCGAGATTCTTAAGACTAGAGCTTATAGCGTTGACAAATGTTGATGTTTTATTTTTAATCCAATCCCATACTTCCCCTGCAACTTCTTTAATCTTGTCCCAGTTTTTGTACAGTAATACGCCAATTGCAATGCAAGCCGTTATTGCTGCTATAAAAATTCCGCCCGGTCCGATAGCCGTTGCAATAGCTTTAATTCCTCCCATAATGCCGCTAGAACCAGTCATAAGTGCAATAAGGCCTTTTATAAAACTCGCTACTGTCGTTATACTTCCTGCTATTCTTGACGCTAGCCCTGCAATTTTCGCCGCCGCGAACGCTCCGATTAGAGCTGCGCCGAATGCTTCAATAATTGTTTGATGATCCGCAAAGAATCCAGCCAAATCCGATACCAGATTGATCACTGTCGGAAGTCCTACTTCAATCACCCATTTAAGCATCGGAAGAACGATATTGTTGTAAATCCATTCAAGAACATTTCCAATCGATTCCAGAATTGGCGCAAATGTGCTTGTTAGATTACTAATAGATTCCAACAACGGATAGAAGTCCAAGTTCGCCGCCCATGTCGCTGTATCCTCTGCAATCTTCTCAACAAACTGCATGACCACCACAAGAGCATCTGCGATATTCTGTATAATCTGCGTTCCGACGTTGTTTTTGCTCCACGCGTCAGCGAAACCGGAAGCAATGTTCCCAACGGTCTTAAGCACGTTCTGGGCAATCTTAAGCATGGTCGTGAGCATTGTTGTGCCTGTGCCATTTGTCCAGACCTCTACAAGGCTTTTACCTACACTCTTGGCGAGCTTTGCAATTCCCGACAAGGCAATGTTTGCCGCGTCAATGGTATTCTTACCTTCTTTTTTCCATGCGTCCTGAAATGGCTTCCAGAGTTTTTTAAGAAGGTCAGCAAGTTTCTTTGCGGAATCGCTAATCTTGTCAAGTGCGGTTTCGCCTTCTGCGAGATTGCCGTAGTCCACATTACCAACTGAACTCGGAAGGCCACTGTTACCTGCTCCACCACTTCCACCAGATGAAGATGGTGTGGAAGATGAATTGCTGCCAGTAGATGTGACTTTGTGAACTTCATCAAGTGACGAAAGATAGTTTTTGGTTTCCTTATTCGCTTTTTTTGTTGCTTTTGCATTGTCGTTCGTGGCATCTGCCAGTTTCTCTGCATTATCTGCCGCCTGTCCATACTGGTCCGCTGTATCTGCGATCGCGTCTGTTCCGGCAAGACCCGCTCCACTTCCGCTCGTTTGACCGGAAGATTTCTTGCCAGTAATAAGCTCCGTGAATGACTTAAATGCGTTTGCCAGAGTCGCCAGTTTGCCGAGAAGAATATTGATTACTTTCAGAACAGGTGTAAAAATATTAATCAGCCCTTGTCCGACTGTTGCCTTGAGGGACTGCAACTGCAACTGCATCACTCGCACCTGGTTCGCCCAGCTGTCAGAAGTACGAATGAAGTCACCAGATGCGGCTGATAACTGTTCCTGCACAAAAGCAAAGCGGAGAGCAACTTTCTCCTGTTCAGTCATTGCAGATGTGGTCTTGCCGTAGCCATTTGCAAGTGCATATTGGTCAAGTGCCGACTGGGTCATTACCACGCCGAGGTCCTTGAGTGTTTCCGTTTCGCCCGTAAACACTGATTTCAGCTTAATATAAGCCAAGTCCTGACTGATGTTATAGAATGATGCTACGTCACCAGTCAACTGTGTTAGAGCCGTTGACATGTCGTAAGCCTGTGCTTCTGAGAATCCGAACGACTTAGACATTGCTCCGAACGTACCGACATACCTTTTTGCCATGGTTTCTGACAGTCCGGCTGAGGTCATGGCATTCTTTGCGAATTCGTTCACCTTATCCGACATGGTGGTAAATGTAACATCGACCACGTTCTGCACTTCTGCGAGGTCAGAGCCAAGTTCCACGCACTCTTTTCCAAACTGTACCAATTTACCAACAGCAAAAGCCCCACCAATTAACAGACCGATTTTTTTTACAGCACTTCCAAGGCCGTTAAATGACTGTTTTATAGCTGATACGCCATTTTGGACACCGGTTGTATCCATTCTGGTATCAATAATGACTGAGCCATCAGCAGCCATGCGTCCACCTCCTAACTATTTGAGGTTTAACATCTCATTCAGCGCATCTTTATACGCTTGCTCCTCTTCGCTGAGACGTGTTTTTATATCAATAATGTTCTTATTTTCCTGATAGAATTTCTTTTCCCATTTATCGAGCTTTTCGCCCTTTGCCTTTTTTGAACGAATTCCAACTACGGTATTAAAAAGACATTCGCCAGATTCCATAAAGTATCCAAAAAACGTCCACCAGTGCATATAAGGCACTGCTCTGATTTCTTTACCGGTAACCTTGTTTACCGCCGGAACAATCATGTCTCCATCCTGTTCCCAATCCATTAAACGGGGCTTTGGGCGGTTTGGATTATCGTCAGACTGCCCGCAGTCGATGAACTCTGATGCTTTCTGACAAGCTTCATCCAGACACTCAGCCGGTATACTCTGCCAGTCCTCGAACAGAATCTGTAACATAACGACTGCTTTTGCCTGCTCATCCAGTTCTGGGTCGTTCATGGCTATGAGAATATCAATGATTGCTCGAAAATCGGTTCTAATAGAAAAATCCACCCCACTGATGTTGAGTGAGGTGGGAAGCTCATAGGCGGTCATTCTGTATACTTCTTCGTATACTTATTGACTGCTGCCTGCATTTTCTTTTTTCTCTTTTCAATTTCCGGTGCAATTGCTTCTGCGATCTTATCCAGAACGATATATGCGAATACCTGACCATTGCCGAATACAGTAGTTGCTGTGATCGGCTCCTTGAACAGCTCTTTTGATGCTTCATATCCGAGCAGATAGTTGATTTTGTCTTCGATCTGTTTGTTCAGTTCTGCCACTTCCTTACCAGATGTGACTTTTTGAATAGAATTTTTAAGCTGGTCAAAGTACTCTCCCAGTTCCTCCGCACGTGCTGCTACATTGATATCAGTCGGGTTAAGCTTGAAAGAAGAAAAAACTTCGTCTTCGTTGTTGGTAAACGTGAATGTAAAAATTCCATCATCAATTTTGGTATTAATTACTTTTGCCATTTAGCATATCCTCCTTGTGTATGTGCTTATTCACTGTCAGCTGTGAATGTACCGGAACTGATATCAAATTTTCCTTTTACACGTTCGCCAACATAGTTGACAGTAAATGGAATCTGATAGCCAGATGTGTCACCGCCGTAGGAGGTCGGCACAACGTAGCAATCCTGCTGATACGCTTCATACTTGCCTGCTGTGGCTTCTGTCCAGAGATGGACTTCAACTGCTTTTGTCTTGAGATTATCGTCTTTGAGGCGTCCGTCCACAATCTTCTGTAATGCTCCGAACAGATCAGAAGTAGTGTCTGCATAGAACGGATCAGCGTCAGAAGAAACTTCATAGCCATTGTGTTTGAATGTGGATTCTCCAAGAATGTTTTTAGATGTTTCGGTATCCGGGTTGAGTTCGATGTTGTACTCTTCCAGATCCTTTCCAAGACGCTCATATTTCGGTGTCAGCCCTCCACAGAGGGAACCTGCATCGATATAATGGGCCATATATTTACGGTCAATCTTGCCTGTAACTGCCATAGAAATGTCCTTTCTGCCTATAACTTTTAAAAGGCTGTGTAGGTTAGCGACTATCTCCAATTGATAGCCGGTTGTTACTTGTTATATTACTTCATAAGTATTTTCGTAGCGTACTGACAATGGCAATAACCAGTCCTGTACGCCGTTCTCCTGCGGCTCTGTACCGTAGGAGTTTCCACGGGTTATACGTTTTATCACTCGCCCTTGCGAAAGCTCTGGAAACGCATTTAAACGTGTCTCAGTGCCATTTATGACAACTGGTTCTCTGCATATCCATTTACCGAGATTATCCAAAAATTTCTGAACAGATAATTTCTGCCTCTCCTTGTCGGATGCTGTTCGGTATACCACATAAAATGGATACTGGCATACCTGATGCATTACGCCACAAACATCTTCTTTTTCTGAATAGATCAGCGCCCCGTTGTCTGCTGAAAACGCAATTCCCGATTCTTTGCCAAGTTCCTCGAATTTGATTATTTCATTGTCGTGTAGTCCCGGATACTGGTTTAGAAGTGCTTTCATGGCGTCTGTCAGAATGTCATATCCGGTTGCATCTACTCCGATAGGTTTATCTGCCATGTCTGCCACCTCCTGCCTGTGCTTTTACTTTGCGAAGCCATGTACTGCCGTATTTTCGTTTAGCGGCATCGAACCATTCAGCTTGTACCTGAGTATGCGGTGATTTTGTATATTGAAGATTCTCCTTTGCGTTCGTCTTGCCAGAATACTGACTCACAAGAACCTTTTCCGCATCGTGTCTTGCCCATGTGCTACCTGTTGCGGGGTCGACCATGGTTTTTCCAAAATAAAGAAAACGTCCATCTGGTTCTGCCGCCGCACATACAAATCCAGTCCCTTGCATCGATGTACTTTTGGCTCTTGTTCGGTCAATAAAATCTCCCGAAATCATTGGCATAAACTCTATCATACTGTCCATAACCATTCCATCAAGGAGGTACTGGGCTTCTTGATACTGTCTGGAGAATCTATCCATATTCAGTTTAATTTTCATATCTCCATCAACTACAGAGAATCCTTTGAAATGATGAATTTTACTCATATTACTTACCCAGAATCTCAAAATGCGGAATCAGTGTATATGGACCGCCTACACTGGTAATCTTGAACACGTTATCCTTATTCTCATTCATGTACTGATAGAATCCATTTCGGTAATCGCCATCGGTTACTATTCCGCCAGTCCATTCCCCCTCCCAGAAGAACGATTCATCTGAGAATGTGATAGTATCTTCCAGGGCGTTGTTAATCTGTCTTTTCCACTCCTTAGGTGGCACCCATGGGAGAATCTTACCATTCTTGTCAGCAATGGTTATATCACCGTTCTGGACGGTATATCGGATGTGTAACTGTGCGTTGTCTGTTGCGTCTGTCCCGTACTTTTTAAGGATTGCCCCCTTGTCCGTAATGAGGTCAACGCCGGATAAAACATGAGGATACCAGTACGCATCTCTTGTTGTGGCACTTTCGTAATAGTTAAAAAGTGTAATATTAGATGAATACATGATACCCTCTCCTTAATTATTCTTTCTGCACTGTCTGTTTAATAATCTGATTCACGCCAGTGGCCGACAGTCCATTAAACATACCGACTGCAACTGCCGTGATATAATCCGTTGCCGGGAAATCCGGGATAACTCCCATTCCGACCGCTCCAAGAATTCCGCCAATAACCGCCATAATTACTGGAATCCATTCATTAGAGATTCTTTTTGATGCTTTACAGCCCATTCCTACGATGTAGCAGATCATAACGATTGCTACGCATGAGCCTAATGTTGAAATGTCCATTATTTATCACTCCTTAATGCCTGAATAGCACTCATAAAACCGGCAGTATTTTTAGCCATTTTCACAATGCTTTCAGGCTTTTTAAGTTCTTCAATAGTTTCACGGAATGCCTGTTTCGCTTCGGGGTTTTCTCTAAATATCTTTTTCATATTTTCTCTTGAGCACTCAAGACAAATATCTGTACTCCAATGTGGTTTAAGTTCTTTCCCGCATTGTCTGCATTTCATACTCACACCCCCGCATAAAGAATCGGTATTCCATCATCCGTCCTTACTCCCATCAGAAGCGGCAAAGCCGTCTCGTAAAGTAAGTCATTCGTTTTTTGTACATCTCCGGCGGCGGCATACACTGCACTCCATTCCTTTGCACCTGATGCTTTCTGCTGTGGCGTTGCATAAGAGATGGATTCACTGCCAGATGATACAGATGTTACAATGCCTGTCGTGCTACCACCGGATCCGATTGCGGTTGACGTACCGCTCACGGCGGCATTAGTAGCATTCCTTTCAGCAAGTTCAATTTGATACATTTTTTCAGCCAATGAACAGACCGCCTTTTTGATACGCTTCTGTGAGCGTTCATTTGTCTGCAGTCCATTCGCCAGCCTGTCGGATGTCATTAAATCTACAAAATCACTGGCTCTTTCTGCCAGTCGTGGAAAGTCGGCTTCTGGCACGACTGAACCGAAATATGAAGTTTTATAAAAAACATAATCTGCATAAGCCATGCCAGTTACCTCCTGATCAATCTACAGGTTTCACAGGAAAAGCCATTTCTCCTGAAACCATTTCCACTCCATCACCCGAAATGATAATTTTCTGGTGCGGGTTGCAGTTCTTCTGAAACCATTCAACCGCTGTTTTCATAGCTTCTTTAAAATCTTTTATATCGCTCTCCATAGCTGCTCCTTATCATTTTGCTGTTACGCTTGCGCTTCCGGCATTCAGTGCCTTGTATGTTCCGTCACACTCAACCACTGTGATTTTCTGCCCGGTTGCCGCTGTGATATCGGCTTTTCCATCCCAAGTACTCCAGTTTCTGAGATTCTGTCCGTATCCAACAGTTACTGCTTCTGTTGCAACTTTGTATTTATATACGTTGTTAGCATTTTCCTTAGCCGGATTTACAGTGATTTTCGTATCACCAGTTGCTGTTCCAGTTGCAGATGTTACTGTCAGGGTACCGAGGGTCGGTGTTTCATCAATGGTAATTACTGCGATTGCATCAATGTACTCCGCAAAAAGAGTAAGTCCCATAACTGCGAACGCTTCGGACACTGCTGTGTGGTAGTTACCCTGTGTATGGAATCCGATCAGGTTTGTCTCGCCAGATACGGTATACACCAGACCAGCTCTTGCAAAGTCAGATTCATTCGGGTCAACATAGTAAAGTACGATGTTCTCAACAGGAGTTGCAATAACCTGCCCTCTTGGAATCTCGCTGTCAGATAACAGAAAGATAGTTTTGAATCCCATGAAATCCTTCATGTACTGGAAGCCGAACTGGTTCTGAATGGTGATCTCAGCTGCTCCGAGATATTCATATACGTCCAGAATGTTGACAAATCCAACAACGCCAGTCGCATTCCTGTGCATCTGCTTGAATTTATTCTCAACACGACCTTTAGCCATTGCCAGGGCCATCTGGAATGTGGTTTCTGTGGAAGTAAGTGTACCGGTTTTTAGATAATCATAGAATCTGCCGGTAACGTCAGTTTGAAGCTGGAAAAGGAATTCATCATCGGTCATCTGAACAGCGTTCTCATAACCGTGATCCTTGATTGCTTCGATAGATACAGCATTTGCGTACTTTTCAATGGTCATTTCCGCATACTTCTTTTCTTTTACAACGAATTTGCTGTAAGGGATTTCCTCACCCTCTGCTACTTTTCCGCTCTGTAAAGTACCCTCTGCGTATTTGGACTTAAGTGTAGCACCCGGCTGTTTTTTGATAGGTCTCATGATACCAAGAATATCACGTAAGTGCTGCCAGTTTCTTTCAAATCTGGTAACAAAATCAATCTCACGTGCTGTGACCTGAATATCATTTGTCATAATAAGATTAGCTTTTGCTGTCATAAAAAAATCCTTTCTACCCATAACTATTAAGGTATTGGGTTAGCGGCTATACTCTGGCGTATAGTCGGTATAAAAATCACTGGAATAACTGGATATTCTGAGCAATTGCAGCCTGTCTCTCGGACGTGTCTTTGATTGCTTCGATATCTTTCTTTGTCATACTTCCCGGTGTCTGCTGATGTCCAATCCGCGCTGTTGCAAATCTCGCCTGTTGCTGCTGGGCCTGCTGCTGACTTTCATCTACAAATGTATCAGGTTCATCCTGTTTCATCTGTTCAAGCAGATCATTAAGTCCAAGAATCTTTCCGTCCTTAAGCTTAAGACCAGCTGATTTGATATCAGCGGTAACAGATCTTTTAGCTGCTGGAGATGAAAAATTAACATTTTCCAATGCAGTTTTAAGAGCATCGTCAAAATCTCTTTCGTAGATCTTCGCATTGAATTCTTTCTCTGCGTCCTCAGCTTTCTTCTTCCATCCAGCAAGCTCTGTCTGAATGTTCGCCGGGTCGATACCGTCAAAGCTTTTTAAGGTTTCTTCTGCTGTCTCAGCACGTTCTTTCCAGCTGTCACGTTCACCCTCGACTTTTGACAGGGTTTTCGCTACTTCTTTAGCATTTTTATAATGCTCAGAGAGTGCTTTTTTCACATCTGCCTGTTTGTCCTCCGGGATTTCAATTCCAAATGATTTTAATGTGTCAATAAGTTTCTGCATATATATCCTCCTGGTCGTGTTTATTGACCTGCCGCCGCAGGTATTGGATTAAGCCAGTTAGACCACTGGCAGGGTAACTGGAATAACAGGAATCGAACCTGTGACACTCTGATTAACAGTCAGATGCTCTACCAACTGAGCTATATCCCATTAACCCGGATTCCCGAGTTAGCAAGGTATTTTACGTGCTATGCCTAAACACGAGACGTTTCGGGCTACGTCAACACCGCCTATACGGTCGTGCACCTCTGCACGGGTTGAATTCCACTGTTCAGTTATATGCTCACAAGGAGTGTATGCCGCCATGCACTAGCGGCAATGATACGTGTCGGAAATTGCATCCGCTTTTCAACCTCCAGATTCCACCCCGAACCTGTTTCTATTAAGGACACGCATCTGCTTAAAGAAAGGAGGAAAGCAATGAAAATGTCTATGTCAAGTGGCTGTAACCACTTACGAATCTTCCCTATGAATACATTTTACCACAGAACCTCCAAAAAGTTGTGGTACATGTTTTAGCTAATTAGAGCATATCCCGGAGTTTTTCCACGTATCTTTTAACAAGATCACGTTCTTCCCTGCACTCTGCATCCTTGGACATATCGCTCATTTCTGTAGTAAGCTCGTCAAGGTGTTCTTCCAATGCGGCAAGCATCTTCCTCTTACAGTCCTCAGATTTGCCAGAACGATAGCTCTGTTTCTGTGTCATGTAGTCATCGTAAGCGTCTCGTCCGTCAGAACGGCTGTAATGTTCTCTGACATAATGTTCCCCACGTCTGGCATAAGAACTGCCCCGGTCGTAATCCGGCATCATTCTGCCGTCATTTGAACTGTATCTCCCCATACTGTCGCGCTTTCTTCCACGTTCGCTGTAATCATCATTGTATCCACCACGCATCTCATCAAGGACAGTGTTGTAATACTCCACTTTCTTGTCCCAGTACTGCGTATTCTTGATATCTTTATACATATCAATCAGTTTGTATGTCATTTCCAGATTTCCGGTAGTCAGCCCATTATCAGCGATTTTAGACAGTTCGTCTTCAATTCTTGCACATAAATCTTTAATGTCTCTCATAATCACACCTCCTACGCTTCTCTAGTCACGACAATATTTGCGTTCGCAACAGAAATAGCCTGATCGCTTGTGTTCTCTACTGCGATATTAACGCAGCATCCACGAGGTACATCAATATAGATACCAGAGGACACATTGTTGTACTGATCTACTGCTGCCGGTGTGGAAATCATCTGAGAAGAAAGAACAGGTTCACCAGAGATTGCAATAGCCAGAGAGATAGCCCCGACAGTACCACCTGTTGGAATTGCGATATTGCCAGAGAAATCCACGAAGAATCTAGCTTTGCACTGATTAGTCAGTCCTCTCAGGGTGATGATTCCACTTCCCTCCCTGTGTTGAATGCAGTTAGAACCTTTGACTGCTGTGTTTGAAAATACTACGTTTCCATTTGCTGCTACAGTCTGAGCAGCTACATTTGTAAATTCTGCCATAATTTTACTCCTTTCATATCACAAAAGGACAGGTCTCAGCCTGCCCCTCTGTGTAATACGGCATAAGCCGACATCCGAATCAATCGAAAGATACTCTCGATATGAAGTTGTTAACAATTACATCCGGTGTTGCATCCGCATCCGTAATATGTGTTCGGATTAGGAACCTGATATGCCGGAATCGGTGCTGGATTAATCGCATTAATGAGCTGCTGTGTCTGTGAAGCCATTGCAGTTGTGAGAAGTGCGCTCTGGCGGTCCTGAGAAGCAGCACGTCTGAGGTCGTTATTTTCAGCCTGCAGGTTAGAAATCTTTTCATTGCAAAGATAGTCGAGAATGGCTCTTGTCCCAGCGTTCTGGCTGTCAATGATATCTCTTGTGTTGCTGTTCATGGTATTCTGTAATGCACAGGTGTTCTGCGCCATATTGTAGTTTACGCCCTGAATTGCTTCTCTGGTTTCGCAGCAACAGTTCGCAAGCTGTGCCTGGAGTGCATTGGTATTCTGCATATTTGCTACAGTGTCAGCGTTAATAGCCTGCTGGATACCGAAACCAGTCTGCATGATGTTGGTGTTGATTCCATTAAATCCGGTAAGCATACCATTGTTCATTGAATAGAATCCGTCACAGAGACCGTTATTGATTCCGTCAAGTTTGCTAATCACAGCGGAATTGTCAAATCCTCTCTGGATGTCTGCCTGAGTAGCTGCTGTGGCTGCATATCCACCGCCGTTGCCATTATTGCCCCAGCCGTTGTTTCCCCATCCGCAGAATACGAACAAGAAAAGCACGATAAGCCACCATGCACCATCTCCGCCAAACATGCCGTCATTATTTCTACCGTTTCCAGTAGCAGCGGCAATATCTGCTAAGCTATAATTTCCATCCATAATATAATCTCCTTTATTGTATATTTACATCAATCTGGCCAGATTGTAATGTACTATTTCATTCCTTTCAGCATGTGCTGGAACTGCCCTGCCATCTGCTGAACCTGATTAAGCTGTTGCTGTGAAATCCTTCCAGACTGTAGCATTTTCTCAACTTCTGCTTTCGGATCTCCTTTAAAATTCTGCTTAAACTGCATAAACTGCTGTATCATCTGCATTGGTCCGTTTCCCTGCGGCATCCCACCGCCAAGTGCATTAAATAATGGATTACTCATCTGTGTTTCCTCCCTTGATTGCTGACTCCTGTATGGTATTAGCCCTAACAGGTTCAGAAAATGAATTTAATCGGTTTATAATAGCTTCGTATTTGCCCTTTAAATCGTCATATTCCTGTCTGGTGACATACTTACTGTCCATGTTCTGAACAGGCTGTTTAGGCGGCATCTGAGATCCCACCTCGTGGTATTCAAATGTTCGCAGTGGCTGCGGCATGCCAGAAACATCTGTGGATTTTATGTAGAACTTTTCACTCTCTGAATCCATCAGCAAAACACTTGTCCCGGGTGCTACCAGATAGGATTTTGCGCCGACTTCGCCGGATACCCACAGGATACCGCTATTATTCTGCTGTGGTTGCTGTACTGGTTGGGTTGGCATCTGGATAGGCTGTTGCTGGAACTGGTTCATCTGCCCCGGAACGCCAAAACTATATTGATAAGGATTGTTATATAGTGCCATCTTATACACCGCCTTTCTGATTATATTTTTACATAAAAAAAGAACCGGAAACAGGTCGTTTCTGGCTCTAATTAGTATCCAAAAAGTATCAGCACACTTTGATTATTTTATTATTTACCCTCCGGCTTAACCGCTTTGCTGTTGATATACTCACGTTCATCTGTTCAGCGCAGTATTCAAGCGTATATTCCTTGCATCTCAACCGAAACAGTCTTTCTTCGTCTGGTGTGAAATTACACTCTATCAAGAACCTGTCTATATCTTTTTTCGTGAACACATATAATTTCATGAGCATACCCCTTATCAATGCTAACGTTGATTCTGTGCAAGATACTCCGTGAGCTTCTGCTTTGTTTTTTTTAATTCCTCAACATTATTCCCACTGATCTGACTATCCAACATGGTTGATAGTACTTCCAGAATCAATGAATCACGCTCCGCGATCCTCTGAAGACTCTCAAAGTCACGCTTATCATGTTCTTCCAGTGTTTCAACTCGCTTGTTGAGTCGAAATGCCGGAGTAATCCACTTAAGAATTACGGCCACCGCTCCTCCGACAATAGACACTCCTCCGCAAATTGAGAGGAATACTTGTACAAATTCTGATATGCTCATTTGCTCTCCTTTTCCCAGTAGTATACCGGGATCTCATTACCACTATCCCATGTATCGTAATATTTGCCGTTCTGTACCGTCACCACATGACCATCTATGCATAGAATGTATGTGCCTGTCTGATGATCTGCGCAAAAATCATTGACTGTATAGATATATCGCTCTGATTGTTCAATCAGTTTGCGTCTGTATCCATGCTTGTAGAGATACGCTCCCCAGACATAATTTGCACTCGGCATATCTGACAGAGCACATGCCTGTATCATCAATCCGGCGAATACCGTTTCCCAGTCGGATCCAGTTGCTTTGCATATTGCCCGAACAGCACAATCTCCGACTCGATTTCCAGCAGGATTCGGATTGTAATATTCCCATCTATCCATCAGTCAATCCCCTTTGCTGTTTTATATCTCTTTGCCGCTCCTCTGGCTTTTGCGGCGTTCTGGCGGTTCCACTTCGCTATCATGAGCCGGTCTTGTAGCTCCCTCAGGCCGTTCTGCTTGCAATAATCTTTGTATGCAGCATTTTGTTTTTGGAGAAGATAAGACTTCCTGTCAAGGTCTTGCTGTAATGCGAATTTTGCCTGTTCGTCCTTGCAGTTGTCAACCGCCGTTTGCATTCCAAGGACTTCACGCTTTGTTTTGCGAATTCTTCGCTCATAAGCACGTTGCCGCTGTTCTTTTTCATACTGCTTTCCCTTGTTGGCTTTGTCCTGCGCTGATAGTTCTGTATAGGGATTAAATTCTCCATCACTTGCCCCAAAGCTATGCCGACAGTTGACCCCTGACAGTCCACTTGCCGTTCCGTATCCGGTCAATGAGAACGGCGGAAATTTCTTGCTCTTGCCAGAACGAGAGTATATCTTTCCTTGCCACCATGCGTGATTTCCCGGGTTCTCACCGCCGTCACCTGTTCTGGCTCCCATGTGAGCACTGACCAGAACTAAATCCCAGCCCATTTCTTCCATGCGTTTGAGGGATATATCTCCAGTAGCCTGAGCCACACCAGTTCTGACAGAACGTGCGACTGCTGTTTCAATCGTGTCTTTTCTGCCAGATGGATATGTGACCGTAACACCATTGCTTACAACATTATTAACTGCCTCTTTGATGGCTTGTGTATACCCAACCGCCCCAGTCATTACATGATTATATGCAAGGTCACATTGCTCGATATAGAGCCTTTGAGCGGCACTTGCAGTTGTTCTTGTGAAGTTCTTCCATTCGCCCATAGTCGCAAGCATATTCCGCTCCATGAGTCTTATCATGGCTGGCGACTGTTCGAGCGGTACAGGACTTAATCCTGCCGCCTTGTATACTTTATCATCATAGTTCATTGCAGTGATTCCGGCATCTTCAAACGCTTCAAGAAGTTCCTGCTGTTCACGTTTGGTGTATTTGGATAATTCTGCCAGAATGTCCTCTAACAGTTCACCGGATTCCTGTAGCGTTCTGATTCTCCACGCATCGGCATTGGTCAGAATGTAGTCCTCACCTCTGCCGATTCTTGCCATCATTCTCGACACAATCTCAGAGATGATGTACTGATGCAGTTCTTCTGCTATCTGTTCACTGCCCTCTGTAATTTGCCGTAAATATTCTGGACTAAGTATAGCATATCACCTCTTTCGTCAAAAGTCGTGGTACATGTTTTGGTTTTTACTGGTTAACTAAAGCCCTCAAATAGAATAAGATAAGGTTTCGTTTATTTCTATTTAGAACAGTAGTAAGAATTTAATGTGTTATTATCATCTATAAAATAAAGCGTGTAAACTGCTAATTTTAAATTATTTAATGTACCAATTACAACATTATTGCGATTTTTTATTGTTAAATTAGTACCCTGATTAAATACATTTATTTTAAATTCTCTAATTCCTTTGTAATTATAGTACTCATTCAAGATAAGTTCGCAGTCATTGTTTGTTCTAATATTAATATTAGTTAGATATGTACTTATTTCATTTAAATCTATTTTAACTCTGCTGTCCGTAAATGATAAGTTATTACTTTGTAGATTTGTAGGACAAAACAAACCTTTATCAATTATACAAGTAGATGATAGGTATCCATAATCCTCTGATGTTACATTTCCATATATAACACCCCATGTAAGATTAGAAAGTTCAAAAAAGTCTTTACGTGTATATTTGTTAGCTGTCAATAACTCAAAATAGCAATATCCACTTGTTTTAATAATTTTCCTAATATTTTCTCCGAATCTAAGATTAATTAATGCAATACTGATACTTCTATCTTTTGATATATCTGTATTTTTTAATTCAACACCAATATCAATACCCTCAAACCCAACATTAGTTAAGTGCCAGCCATTAATTGGTTCTGTGCCATCACTGTTAATTTGTAATGCTATAGAATTATTGCCAGCTGTATAGTTAGTTGACGAAAATCTTGTATTATATATTCTTATTTCATTAGACCATGAATAATGATTTTTATCATGTTTTATGCAGATGTCTTTTGCATGGATATTATTTATGTATAGGTTTATATATTGATTAAAATCTTTATTGCTTGTTCCATAAAAATAAATACCTCTACCATTAGGTGCGTCAATTCTATTTAAAGTTATATTTGAATTTACACAGCCATGTATTTTTATGGCAAAATCAATTCCGTCATATAAGATTTGTCCATTTCCAAAAATGTTAATGCTATATCCAGTAATAATTAATGGATTTGTTATTTTGTATTTTCCGGATAAAAATACATTATATCCGTTATTTTTTTTAAAGTCTAAACATTTTTGTACAGATTCAGTGTCATCAGCAATACCATTTCCAATTGCACCAAACATTTCTGGTGTAAAATAACCATTTTTTATGTAATGTAAGAAATTCGCATTAATTTTATTTTCTGTAATCGCACCATCTTGTACAGTAGTCGTAGCATCTGGATGTGCATTCAACCAGCTATTAATTGCACTAGATGTTTGCTCATCTGTTGGTAATCCTTGCTCAACCCATTCAACACTTCCGTTTTTAGCACGTGGAAATTTATCATCATCTTCTAAATTAGGTTTATGTATATAGTTATCTAAATCTTCCTTTAGTGAATCAGTTTCTGCCTTTGCTTCTTTAAATTTATCCCCTACGGCTTTGGAGTCGGCAAATGCTCCCTGTATGGACAATGTTTCATCAGACACGGGCGTTTCGATAACATTTCTATAAGGCAACTGTCTCTTCTTTCCGTCTGCTGTGATTATTCCCTTGAATGTATCGGCCATTTTTTTTACTCCTCTCCAAATAGTGTTGGCTCGTCTGGCTGAGCTTCTTTGACTATTGCTTTAGCTTCTTCCTCGGTCATTCCCTCGAATTTCACGAAATACAACCATGCCGGAACTTTGCCAGTGGTCACATACTGCCACCATCTTGCACGGTCATTTTCACGCACATACAGAATGTCTCCGAAATCATAATTGACTTCATAAGCCCCAACCGGTGCAAGTCCGTACAGGTCAGCGTAAACGTTCAATGCGTAAATAACTTCATCCAGACAGGATTCCAGTTTATCTCGAACGTCTTTGACGAACTGCACTGTCCTCTGCTGTTCTGCTTCTACTCCTGTAGCCGTCTGTATGCCGCTAGATTCGTTAAAAACAAAGTATCCGTTGGAGAATCCAATCTTGTACCCTAACTGGCTTAAAATGGCGTTTATGCCGCTTATACGGGTATCTGTGTTGAGAATCGGATTGATTTCCTGATAGAACTCTTTTTCATCCTGCCCGAATACATTCTTGACAAAGTGCGGTAATTTCATCTCATTACGTCTGTTCTCCATACCCTGCGGTGACATGGCTGCTACAGGTGTACCGCTTGGCATCAGCAGTCTATCATCTGCCAAGACAATCTTCTGCGAATCAAAAATCTCTCCGGCGTTCCTGCTGTATGCAATATCGAGGTCTTTTAACTCTTCAATGGCTTCTGCAAATATCGGTAAGCCAAGTGGTGTACTGATATCTACATTGTTCGCTTGTGGTGTCCGCAGCACTCCGTACAAAGCTCCGTCTAGCTTCTCACCGTTTGCCTTGAGTATCGGCGGCGTATCTGCCATAAGGTCAGCCCATTTGGTCTGTTTAAGGTCGATTCTGTCGCCGATTGACTGAGGAGATTTTGATACATAGGCTCTGTTGGAAACATAGTACGGATAGGTTGTCACTCCGTCCACTGTTGTCTCAACAAACCTGTGATATTCGAGCCTTGTGTAGTATTTTCTACCAACAGTATAAGAATCCTTAAATATAATCCCTTTGATTTCCTGATTATCGTAATCAACAATCATCACATCTGCCGGAGTAAATACGTCGAGGCTCTCGCCGTTTGGCTTAATGAACACTGTTCCGTAAGCACATCCGTATTCTACCCAGTGCCGGATCTGGAAATATACTTTATCTATCTGCTCCTGTAGCCATGTCGCCCTTGCAGAACCATCTATCTGAATACCGATCGCCAGTGTTGCGAGCCGTGCTGTCTCTGAGCAGACAGATTTTGCAAAATTAATCGTCTTGATGTTATTGTTATCATCTAACCAGTATGGAACGCCTCGATATATGTTTGCACATTTATTAATCAACGATTCCATCTCTGGAAATTCTGCTGCCTGGATGTTGAAGTCCTCTTCGGCTTGTTTTTTGAATATCATGTTAAACCACCTTTTTAGTGTTGTTATAAGTCCCATTTAATCTACCTTTTAAAATCCATCCATCTTACAGAAGTATCTCGCACAACAATGTCTTCATATTCTACAACTTTTAATATTTCGTTAATGTCAGATGATCCATATATTTTTAAACCGATGCTTAAGAATTTATTTATTTTATCTGAAAAGTACCTATCTAACATTTTATGCACTATGCCCCCTTCTCATCGATAATGGACTTGTCGCATACCTGAGAGAATCTATCCAGTGATCATTGCCATCTGGATAATCTGCGATAACCTCTCCATTGCTATCTACTTCATGTTCATAATTGATAATTTCCTTGTATGCTCTAGGCGTTCGTGCCGGATCAATGACTAATGTTCGGCACTGTAACCACTCAAAAGTATATTTGCGGCTTCCCGGTGTAACAATGGCTCTACGCGCTGGAAGTCCTGCATCTCGGAAGTCAATAATACTTTCTTCTTCATCAACTCCGCAAGAGATTGAATAATCATCATATCCTTTTTTCTTTATCTGGTTAGCCATTTCCTTGTTTCTTATCTTGCTACCTCCAAGTTCGTCCAATAAAAAAACTTTTTCCTGATTAGGAACATAAGCCACACGAATAAACGCTTTCGGATCTGGATACCATCCCCAGTCCTGACCCTGATAGATACTTTGATACTTCTGGATTTCTTGATCCGAAATTGTCCTGATTTCCAACAGTTCAAAAATGTTTGTACCGAGTCCAACAGGAAGGCCAAGATATTCATGGTCGTAAGCTCTCTGATTTGTCTTTCTCAAATGCTCCGCATCATCAAGGAATTGTTGACCAAGCCATTCAACAGGAACTGATCTGTAATCGCTCTTATGCCTGTAGCTGTCGTCTCGTGGCTCTTCTACATACACATTCGCCCAGTTGCTCCGGCTAATTGGCGGATTGAATGTCTTAAATACAACAAACTTACTGCCACCTCGAAGAACTGACTGCTGCACTGTACGAATTTCTTCAATGCCCGAAAATTCGTCAAGTTCTTCGAACCAGAGATACTTGAAATATCCCTTGCTTGCTTTAATAGATTTAGTCTTTTTTGCCTTGTCCAGTCCTCTGAATATAATCTTCTGGCCTGTTTGTTTATATGTGTACTGCATAGGGCTTACGCTGGTATCCCACAAGTCATTAACTCCAAGTGCATCAATTCCCCACGCAATTTGCTCGTACACAGATTCTCGAAGCGTATTTCCAACTTTTCGGAATATGACTGCATTAGTTATTGATCCATTAATAGCATCTTGCATCATCTGGAAAGGAATCATCACTCCAACAAATGAGGATTTCGTTGAACCTCGTCCGCCAAAAAGATCGTAATAGGTGTGTTTTCCGTCCATAATGTCCCAGAATACATTGTAAAAAGCCGGAGCTATAATTTCATTCAGATTAATCGGATTCTCATTCATTCTGTTTCTCCGGCCTTGGAATATTATTTACAATCGTAATCTTTCCATCTCCAGAATCATCATTTTTCTTGTCAGCATCCCATCCCTTAAAATTATTTCTCAAACTGAACTGAGCGCCATTTGAACCGTCACGATCAAATAGCCTTTCCTCTGCGTACTGTTCTACCCTCGCTTTTGCGCGCGTAATCGTGTCAACGAATTCCAGCTTTGCCTGATAATTTAAGAGTGCCTGTCTACTCGTAAATCCAAGAGCTAAAGCAAGACCTGTAACAGTCGGGGGATGAACATCTATTAAAACAGGAAGGCCAAACTTATTAAATATTTGATTACCTTCATTATCAGTTAATGGATAACCCTTGCAATCTTCGAAGTACTGTTCTATTTTGCTTTCAATCTCTTCAACGCTTGTGTACATTGGTGTCATTCCCATGTTCTCACCTCCAACTGGCTATAAAACCCCATAGTAACACTTCTGAGTATATTCTATCACAGGTTAGTAGAAAAGTTGTGGTACATGTTTGAGGAATTTTGCGTTAAAAAAGAGCCGGTAAACACCGACTCTCTAATTTTATTCATTGCTTTGTAATTTTCTGATCGTTTCACCCTGATCTCCCGGACACCCCATGAAACACTCCGGGCAATGTTCGTAGAATGTACATCTGATGCAGTCATGTGGACTGATTGAACTGCAATATTGATGTAGTACTGCGAATGCTGATATGGCGAGTTGTGGGGTTATCTCTGGTGTAGGTTTGTCTGTCATGGTTTTTCACTTCCTCCCCAATCTAATTTCTGTCCACAGGAGTAGCAATATGATATCGTTCTAAATAATCCTTCCGCTCCGCAGCAAGGACAATCACCTTTTGTCGTATAATATCTACCCGAAAAATCAAAAATACTTTTCACGTTTTTAGGTTTTTCTGGAATTTGCTTTTCTAGCGCATCAAGCGCAGTCATTCTGACTTCATAAGTACATTTACCGCCATAAGCTGTGTCATCATAACTTAATTCTTTTAACGCTTCTTCTGGTTTCATATTAATCCTCCAATCCGGCTAACCAATTTAACGATACTCTGAATCGTTCACACATCTTGATTGCGTCCTCGAAGGCTATTCTTGTGTCATTATTCTCCCATCTCAAGACTGTGGTATCTGCTACGCCTAGGACATTTCCAAAATCTCTAAGACTCATACAGTTCTTGAGACGTAATTTTGTGATTCTATTGCCGATTGTCATTTTTCATCTCCTCCAGCTTCTTCTCAGCTTCTTCACGGGTGAGGAACCATGTTTTTCCGTATTCTACGTCAACACAAATAACGTTCGGAGCATGAATACTGTCTTTATCACACTGTACGAACCAACCACTTTGTGAAAATACAATACTGTAAGCTTTTTGATGATACACTCTGTTATTTGATTTATACCCATTCAGGACATTTAAATCATAATTTGCTTTGCTCGGAATCTTATAAATATTATCACCGATTTTAACCGACAGTCTTACAAGCAAACCCTGTTCTTCTAAGTCTTCATAATCACAAAGTTTTCGTGCTGCTGAAATGTAATCGTGCTGTTTAACCCAGACATCTGATTCTCCGTCTGGAACATTTTCCATTCTTTCAGTTAATCTCTCCATTTACTTCACCTCTTCCATCTGACTTTCTACGGTACCTGCAAGTAATAACATTGATTCAATAACTTTATCTGTTAATGACATTCTGTCTTTGTTATTCGCAAAATACTTGACGTGGGCTATTGCTTCTTCTAGCTTTTCTTCATCTTCAACGATTTCAGATGCTTCATACAATGTCTTTTCAGCACAGCTGTAAGTAACGATCTTGCTGTCATTAAAATTCAATATGTTTGGAAATGGAATTTCGATAGAGTCTAAATGGTTTTCTCTCGCCCATGTGAACCCCTGAAACTTTGCTATTTTCAGAACACTCAAATATTCTTCCTGCGTCTTTACAAATACGCTTTTCCCTGTTAAATTAATCATCAGAATCCACTCCTCCTGTAATCTCATCAATACAATCGTTCCATCCGATCTTATAGCTCGGTAGTTTGCCTCCCGCTTTGAAATACTCGCCGTTATAAAGCCCAGTTACTTTTATTTTCTCCGGCAATGGCTTCAATGGACACCATTCAGGTCTAATACTCAAATCTGTAATATCTCTATTGCTTACTCTACAGAACGGGTGAAGCACTCCACTGCGTAAAACGCATAAAGCACAATATTTTGGCGTATTTATCACTAATACTGATTTACTCATTTGTGTTCCTCCTGTAACAACTCTGGATTGTCGAAAATATTACCAACTACTTCCATTTCGCACCTGTTGATATAATATTTGGTCAGTGGCATTGGCCAGCAGAATGGTTCGCATCTGCTGATTGCATCTGTCGGAACAACCTCATAATGCCATCCGACAACTTTGTCTACTATGGAGCCGGTTTCAATATTTCTTACGCCAAATTCTCCAAATAGCACTTTTGCAAGGTCTTTTGGGTTTCCATGGCACATCAAAATGTCATTCTCCCAAATTTTCTTCCCGTTCTTGTCGCAAAGTCCTGTGAACTGGCAGAGGGTTTCTATATCAATTATATTGGTATATACTGTAAACCGATCTGAATCCTTTCGATAAAAAAATAATGTCCTTTCCCCCTATGTGATATTGATCTCTTAGGTAATATCCCTCGACCCACTCGCCATTATCAATCCGCTTTGCCTTGAAAAGAATTTCTCTCATTCAACTCCACCGCCTTTCACGATTTCGATTGCTCTGTTCAGTCCAGCATTATATCCTTGATGTACGTCAGATAAGATACATTCTGATTCAACGAATTTATCTCTTTTCAATTCACTAATAACCTTGTCCACATCAAAAACTGTCGGCTGTTCGTCAATAACTGCACCTATTGCAAAATCCATATCCGAATTTCCAAGAGAGTCAATTATTTTGTCTGCATCAATCAGTCTGCTCATATTCTATTCTCCTAACTGTTTTAAAATTTCTTTTGCGATTTTATTACTTTCCTGCATGGAAATTCCCCATCCATTATATTTTCTGTGGCATTCATCACAGTTCCATTCACCATTATCACTTTCTTTAATTTCGCTATTGAATCTGCAATTATCGCAATACATATGATCGAGAGTGCTATAAATGATGCTTGCAATATCGTCTTGTTTGCTATTAGCATCGTCTACGTGTTTCTGCTTAGTTAAATATTCAAACGCTCTCAGCTCATTTTTCCCGACCCATTTAATCCATGCACCGCAATCCCCGCAATACAATCCCGTATTATTCCCAACTTTCTTGACAAAAAGGTTTTTACTATTGCACTTTGGACATTTATATTCTTTCATTTATTTTTCCTCCCATACTCCCAACAGCCGCATCCTCTCATACAGTACAGCGACGGTCTTGCGCCTGTATCCGTAGAAGTCTTTCGGATTCATCGGGATATATCTTTCTTTGCTGATTTTCCTGTAGCTTTTCCGGTGTAGGATATTCTCAATAACCATATCCGCTATCACCGTGTTTTTCGGGCAAGCTGACAAGGCAGCACTGGAAAGCAGGTATCCGTACTCTGCCGGGAAGTCTTTCAGCATCGTGTTCAGTTTTTCAATGTCTTCTGCCGGGATACCGTAGTCTTTCAGCTTTTTATTCCTTGTCAGCATACCGTTCT
>ERZ841120.254-NODE-254-length-45518-cov-165.843235_pt1 | contig 45518 bp, 36 predicted proteins | sample MGYA00519572_ERZ841120 | MGnify/ENA primary metagenome ERZ841120 (study PRJEB31850, sample SAMEA3708890) | human gut metagenome | biome: human gut; feature: human-associated habitat; material: faeces | place: China | collected 2014 ...
GTGGGGGCCGCCGGCTGCGGAGCCGGAGCTGGCGCCGAGACGGGCGTGACGACCGGGGCGGACGCGGGAGCTGGTGCTGGCGCAGCCGGCGCGGGCGTCGGCGTCGCCACGCGGCCAGGCACCGAAAGCGCGGCAACCTGTCGCTCAAGATTTCCGATCCTCTCGGCAAGCGACTCCAGCGTAAGGTCAGATTCTGGCCGGGCAATTCTCGTAAGCGCAATCTCAAGAACGAGGCGCTGGTTGGTGGCCGTGCGCATCTCGCTTGAGGCCTCGCCCAGGATGGTCAGCACGCGCGCGATGCGGTCCGCAGAGCCGAATGCCGTTGCCTCGGACGAGAGGTTCGCAAGCTCCTCCGGCGACGCCGCGATAACCTTGGACGGGTCGCCAACCACCGCAGTCACGTACACGTCGCGCATGCGCGACGCAAGCTCACGCGTGAACTGCAGCAAGTCGCGCCCTTCGGAAGCAAGTCGCGAGACCTCCTCAAAGAGCGATGCCACGTCCCTCTCGGCAATCGCCGTTGTAACGTTGCCCAGAACGGCACCGTTTGCCTCGCCAAAGAGGTCCTGGGTGGCCGAGAGCGTAATGGCCCCGTCGCCAAAGACCGAGACCTGCTCGAGCGAGGTGAGGGCGTCTCGCATGCCACCGCGGGCATGGCGAACGATAAGCTCGAGCGCGGCATCCTCGTAGGTGAAGCCCTCCTGCGTGCAGACGTACGCAAGGTGGGCCTGCATCTCGTTGGGGCCAATGGCGTGGAAGTCAAAGCGTTGGACGCGCGAGAGGATCGTGGCCAGGATCTTCTGCGGGTCGGTGGTGCACATGATGAAGACCACGTGGCTCGGGGGCTCCTCGAGCGTCTTGAGCAGCGCATTGAACGCCGCCGGCGTGAGCATGTGGACCTCGTCGATGATGTAAACCTTGTAGCTGCCGCGAACAGGCGCATAGTTGACGCGGCTGATGATCTCCTCGCGGACGTTGTCGACGCCCGTACGCGAGGCAGCGTCCAGCTCAAGCACGTCCGGGTGCTCGCCCGCCGCAATGAGCTGGCACTCCTCGCAGGTGCCGTCGGGCAGGTGACCTGCGCCGCGTTGGCACATGAGGGCCTTTGCCAGGATGCGCGCCATGGTGGTCTTGCCAGTGCCGCGCGGGCCGCAGAAGAGGTACGCGTGGCTCACCTTGCCCTCGAGAACCGCGCGCTTGAGGGTCTCGACCACGTGCTCCTGGCCAACAACCTCTTCGAACGTCTTTGGGCGGTACTTCGTGTAGAGCGATTCCATGGGACCTCCGCGCCTTCTTGCCTGAGGTTCCCAGTATACCCGCGGGCATCGGCGATGGGCCATGCTCCACCGCGTCACCTTGAACGACGGCCGCGCGCGGCCACTGCCCCACTCGGCACCACCATCTCGGTAAAAACGCGCTTCCGCGAGAAACTGACGCCCGAGCAGGCGTTTCGTACGGGGTCCCGATTCCGCCGTAAGCAGACCTTCTCGCTGTCATTTATTGCGCGAAATTTCTTGATACGAACCCTCTTAACTGGTGTAATACACTGCTTTCCAGGAAAATCGCGCAATAATGGCGGGCAAAAAGACCGCTGGCCAGACCGGGTGACGGCGCATACGGCAACCGGCATGATGGAATCCTCCCGTTATTGCTGTCAATAAAAATATGAACACCCGCCACGCATCGAGAAAAGCGGGCTCACCCACATGGGGCGGACCCGCCATGCCAAACGCTATGCGAGCAGCACGAAGCTACTTCTCGCCACCGTCGCCCGTAGCAGCAGCGTCTGCCGCCGCGGCAGCCCTCTCGGCCGCGCGCTTCTTGTGGTTGCGCCAACCGGTCCAGAACACCAGCGCAATCACTGCGGCGCCGCCGGCGGTCACGCCAATGCGAACCTTGTCGACCGCCTGCAGGCCCGGAGCATAGGCGCTACCAGGCATCGCGCCCTCCATGGCCTTGGAGTTGGCCGTGACGTACAGCAGGTGATGAATGGCCTCTCGCGCGTAGTGATACTCGGCGGAGTTATTCTCGTCGTACTGGTAGTTGTTCTCGTTTGAGCGCAGACGCGAGTCACCGCCGGCGCGAATCATCTGGCTGCTGTCCATATACGGAGCGGCAGAGTTTGCGGAGTCGGTAACAATCCACCCATTAAAGCCCCACTCATTGCGAGCCAGACCGGTCAGCAGGGCGTAGTTTCCGCCTGCCCACGTGGCGCCCACGCGGTTGAAGGCGCTCATGATTGCCTGGCAAGCATCAACCTTGGTCGTTGCCATGGAGTAGGAGCCATCCGCGCCCTGCTCAACATAGTTCTCGTCGACGGTACCCACGTGCATGCAGATGTCAAAGGGCTTGACGTAGATCTCGCGAATCGCCTGCTCGTTTGACCACGTGGCGCATCCCTGCTCAATGCCACCGTCGCCACGGTGGTTCTCTTGATCGTTAAGAGCAAAGTGCTTGATGGTGGAGTAGACGCCCTTCTCGGCAGCACCCTTGATCTCAAGCGACGCAACGGTTCCGCTGATAACGGGGTCCTCGGAGTAGTACTCGCCGTTGCGACCGGTGAAGGGCGTGCGGTGGATGTTCATCGAGGGCGCGTACCACCCAGTAGTCCCACCGATGTTCGCCTCGTTGCCAATCATCGCACCGTAAGCCGAAGCGAGGTCCTGGTTCCAGGTCTGTGCCATCACGACTGGCGAGCAGAACATCATCCCTGTACCACCATAGATAAGACCAGCTGCGGTATCGGCATCGATGTTGAACGGCTTTCCAATAGATTGGACAAAGTTGGAGCCGTACCCAGAATGGCCGACAAGCTCGCGATAGTCCTCGGCAGAGAGCTCGTCAAGCAGCTGGTTCCACATCGGGTCGTTGTAGTCCTTGCCACGCAGGTCGATGAGCGAAATGCCGTTGTTCTGGCCATAGACCGGCGTGTCGGTAATTGTCGCATCGCTCACGGGGTTGCCAGAGTCAAGGCCCTTGAGGAGATCGATTAGCTCGGGGCTGGCGACCTTCCCCCATGCGTACGAGACGGGATTGCCATTCTCGTCCACGGCATTAATCTCTGCCCCCCAGGTGGACACATCGCCCTCCAGCGGCGTTCCGTCATGCTGAGGGAAGGTGCCCTCCCAGTCCGCACGGGTGAGATAGGTGACGTCGCCCTTGGCGTCGTCGAAGAGGTTCGTTATCTCGGCGCCGCTCTTTGCATCGGTAGCATAGGTGGTGGTATCGACATCCGTGTTGCTCGGAACGTAGGTGCTCACGCGGGAGGCGTCGCCCGCCACGTTTGCACCCTTGGCGGCAAGCACGTTGTTCACCGCATCATGGGAATCGTGAGCAGCGGTAACGTAGTAGGTGCCAGCATCCAGGATGTAGGTCTTGGCTCCGTTGGCGTCATAGGCCTTGAGCATGTCCTGGTCAAACGTGACGGAAACCGTCTGGGTCTCGCCAGGCTCAAGCAGTTTTGTCTTTCCATAGTTCACCAGCTGGACCGCGCTCTTCTCGACCCCATTCGCGCGGTCGTAGTCGGTGTAGGGACTCTGTGCGTAGACCTCAACAACGTCTTTGCCCGCGACATCACCCGTGTTGGTAACGTCTACAGACACGGTGCACGTGGTGCCATCCCAGCTGGCCTGATAGTTGCTCCAGTCAAAGGTGGTGTAGCTCAGGCCGTAGCCAAACGGGTATACAACCTCGCTGTCGTAGTCAAAGTCGCCAGCGTTGCCCTGGCCAAGGACAGCATCCTCGTATCGGGTCTCGTAATAGCGATAGCCAACATAGATGCCCTCGGCATACGAGACGTACGAATAGCCGGTAAGGTTTCCATCGCCATCGATGTACTGATAGTCGCCGTAGTTCTGGGCAGCTGGGGAGTTGAGCGAGTTAGCCTCAAACGTGTCGACGGTCTTGCCAGAAGGGCTGACCTCGCCGGCAAAGATGTCCGCCAGAGAATCGGTACCATACCTGCCTGTCGAGGGAACAAACAGGACACTCTTAATGTTAGGGAACTGCTCGAGCCAGCCCAGGTTCAGCGCCGAGGCGGTGTTGAGAATCACTACGCCATTATCAAAGTTGTCATTGATGTACTGAAGGATCTCCAGCTCGGTAGAGTCGGGCTCGAGATAGGTCTTTGCCTTATCCTCCGCGCTTGTAGCGTGGTTGTACATGGAACGCGGCATGTCGCGTCCCTCGCCCGCAACGCGGCGCATCACAAACACGGGCACGGTGTCCTTCGTAGAATCGAGCACCCCATCGGCAGACTCAAGCTCGCTGAGCGGGCACTCGTTGATGCGGAAGTCCTCAGCTGCGCCAAAGTTGATTGAACCGGTACCCATGGTGTACTTGCTGCCCGCGCCCTTGGTGTAGAAGTCCATGAGGGTCTGGTTCACTTCGAACCCGCGGCTCTCAAAAGAGTCCTTGAGCTGGTTCGAGTTACCTTTGGCACCGGTAAACTGCGTGAGGACGCTCTGGGTTGCGGTGAGGTTCTTGACGGACTCGCCAAAGAAGCTGAACGTGGTGCCCTGCTCAAACGGCATCGTATTGCCGTCATTCTTGAGCAGCACGTATCCTTCGTTGGCAATCTGGCGGTCAAGCTGCTTCTCCGCGTCGCCAATGCTGTCCTTGTCGTAATCTGCCTTGTAGTAGTCCAGGTCAAGTCCTGCGGTGTTCGCCTTGGAGTTATCCCAGGACTGCTGGTATCCGGCAATGTTGTTGACCATGCGGGAAATCATGCTGTTGGGCAGCATGACATTCACGCCCACCATCGCCACCGCAAGCACCACAACCAGCACAGACTTGAGGATGGTCTTGATGACCCTCCCCACCTTGCGGGCGCGGCTTACGGTGCGCACGCCGCTGGCGCTTCCACCGGCCTTCTTCTTTCCCATCTCTTCCCTCCGTCGCTACCACGGGCGAGCCACATCTCCCGCCCTAATTCAAAACCAAAGGTCAAGGTAGTTCAGCTAAGCTGGAGAAACTCAAAAGGTGACCAATTCCGTCACTCGCGGGACAGATTTGGAATGAGGGGGGAGACGCCCGTTGACCACGTACAAGGTGCTCATGGTCGAGGATGACGACAAGGCGGCTGCGACGCTTGCCGAGCACCTCGAGCGCTTTGGTACCGAGCAGGGCGTCCGCTTCCTGGTGACACGTCTGGCAACGGCCTTTAATCTCTCGGAAGCTGGAGCCGTTGACCTTATCTTCATGGACATAGACCTGCCGGGCATCAACGGCATGGAGGCCGCCCAGCTGCTGCGCGAGGAGAACGCCTCCACGCCGCTTATCTTTGTGACCAACCTCGCGCAGTACGCCGTAAAGGGATACCAGGTGGACGCGCTGGACTTCATGGTCAAGCCGGTAAGCTACGGCGACTTTGCCATGCGAATGGGGCGCGCGATGCGCGTAATGGAGAAGAACGCCGCGCACACCATGGCGCTTCCCACTGCTAGCGGCACGCGCGTTATCAACGTGAACGATATCACGCACGTCGAGCTGGCAAAGCACGACCTTCTCTACCACGTAGCAGGCTTCGAACAGCCGCTTCGCCGGCGCGGCAGCATTAGCGGTGCGCGAGAACAGCTCCCACAGGACCTCTTTATCACCGTGAGCCAGGGATGCCTCGCCAACATGGCACACGTAACCACAGTACTCAGCGATTCCGTGCGTTTGGACGATGGCACCCAGCTCTTCTTTAGCCGCTCGCGCAAGAAGCCCTGCCTCGAGACGCTTGCGCGCTACTTTGGGGGCACCATATGATGCCTGGCGCCGAAGCGCTTGCCTTGGGACTGAAGTACGCTGTAGGCGGCTCCGCGCTGTTTGCCGAGGTCCTAATTGCGGCGTGCCTGTTCGCTCACGGACAGCCCACCAGGCAGCATCCCATAGCAAGGGCGGTCGCAGCTGTCGGGCTACTTTTTGCCACCGAACTTTTAACGTCTTTCCTCGCAGGAACCAGAAGTACTGACGACGGCTCTTTGGTTGTCCTCAACATCGATGCCAGCTACCCGCTTTCGCTGGGCATCATCGGAGGGCTCGTTACCTGCACCGCATTTCTCCTTGTCACCATCCCGACGCTTCTTGCCTGCTTCGAGATGAGCCCCTGGGCGGCAACCTTCTGCTCCACCGCAGGCTACGCGCTCCAAAACCTGGCAAGCAGCATCGGAGAGACTGTGGGGCTCATCCTTAGCGCGGCAGGTGTCCCCGGCATCGTGACAGGCGGAAACGCATGGCTTACCGCCATTAGCTGTACCGCAGTCTATGCCATAGCCTACCTGCTCTTTATTAGGCGCATCGAGCCGAAGGGGCTCGAGGGGCGCGGCAACCCCGCCATGCTTGCTATGGTCGTGGTGGTGGTCTTTGGCATCATCGAGTTCGACCTCATTCTCAAGTACGTGGTGACCGGAAGCCTGGCGCTGCCCGTGACGCTGTGCATGCGCGCGTTCCATGCGCTTATCTGCGTCTTTGTGATCATTGCCGAGGTTGAGCTGGTCGTGGTGCGTCAGCTCTCCTCCGAGAAGGCCGCCGCCGAGCTGCTCTTGGCAGAGCAGGAGCGCCAGTACCAGCTCTCGCGCGAGAACATCGAGGCCATCAACATCAAGTGCCACGACCTGCGCCATCAGATTCGCTCGCTTGCGGCGGGCGAGAAGGTCGTGGACAAGAGGGTGCTCGAGAGCGTCGCACGCGATATCAACGTCTATGACTCCAAGGTCCGCACCGGCAACGACGCCCTGGATACCATCCTCACCGAGAAGAGCCTGCTGTGCGAGAGCCGCCACATCACGCTCACCTGCGTGGCAGATGGCGCGGCGCTGGACTTCATGGCACCGGCGGACCTCTACGCCCTCTTTGGCAACGCACTCGACAATGCTATCGAGGCCGTAGAGCACCTGGACGATGCGGCAAGGAGGTCCATCTCGCTCATCGTGCGCAGGCGCGCCGGAACCGTGACCATCCACGTGGAGAACTACTACGACCCCACTGCCAGTGCAAAGAGCTTCAAAGGCGACGTGCCGGCAAGCACTAAGGGCGACCCTCTCAACCACGGCTTTGGCACACGCTCGATGAAGGCGATCGTCGAGCGCTACGGTGGCACGCTTGCCTTCTCGGCAAACGGGACGACCTTCTGCGTGGACGCCGTGATTCCAGAGCGCGCATAGGCGCTCGTCCACTGCTATCACCTGGCGCGATAGCCAGTCAACGCGAATAACGATTTGAGATTCAGCCAGACGCTAGCTACAGTGTTGGACCATGAACACGACGAGCAGCACATACACCTTTGCGCTCATGCGCCAGCAGATGCCCAAGCCCGGGCACCCTCGCCGCTAGCAGCCTGCCACATCACCCGGCACGGGCCGCCAGCGCGAAGGGACCGGGCGTCTTACCAGCACGGCTTTTGCACAGGGTCGTGCACTTTACCAGCAGGCGGCATCGAGCGGAGCGCACGTTTTGATTTCTCTGGAACATCTTTGCAAGACCTTTGAGGGGGGCAGCGAGGTCCACGCCCTAAACGACGTGTCCCTCACCATCCCCACCGGCGACGTGTTTGGCATCATTGGTATCTCCGGTGCCGGCAAGTCAACGCTGGTCCGCTGCCTCAACCTCCTCGAGCGTCCCACCTCCGGACGCGTGGTGGTTGATGGTACCGACGTGACCAACCTCAAGGGCGCCGCACTTCGCGAGTACCGCCGCCATGTGGCGATGATCTTCCAGGGCTTTGGCCTTCTCGCGCAGAAGACAGCCCTCGAGAACGTCTGCTTCCCCTACCTTGCGAGCACGGGCAAGGTCACGGCAGAGAACCGCGAGGAGGCCCTGGGCTACCTGGACCGCGTTGGCCTTGCAGACCGTGCCAGCTCCTATCCGGCGCAGCTCTCGGGCGGCCAGAAGCAGCGCGTGGCCATTGCCCGTGCGCTTGCCTGCCACCCGGACTACATCCTCTGCGACGAGGCCACCTCGGCCCTCGACCCCGCAAGCACGGCCTCGGTCCTGCACCTTTTGCGCACGATCAACGCCGAGACGGGCGTCACAATCATCGTGATCACCCACTCCATGCAGGTTGTCGAGGACATCTGCAAGAACGTGGCAGTGCTTGTCTCGGGCAAGGTCGTTGAGCAGGGCAGCGTTGCCGAGGTCTTTGCCAACCCGCAGCACGAAGTGACCCGTCAGCTTCTGGGAAAGGAGAGCTGGGATGAGTAGCCTTGCATCCTTCTTCGCCCAGTACGGCTCTCTTCTTGGCGAGGGGATGGCCGATACGCTGGTCATGCTCTTTGTGTCCACGGCCTTCTCGTACGTCATAGGCATCTTCCTGGGCGTTGTTCTCTGCGTCACCGCACCGCGCGGGCTTCACCCCATGCGCACCCTGAACGCCGTGCTGGGCTGGGTGGTGAACATTGGGCGCTCCATCCCGTTCATCATCCTTTTGGTCTCGATGTTCCCGGTCACGCGCGCCCTGGTGGGCACCACCACCGGCGTGCAGGGCGTGATTCCTCCCCTGGTGCTCTCCGCCACGCCGTTTGTGGCGCGCATGGTCGAGCAGTCCCTGGCCGAGGTCCCGCGCGACGCAATCGAGGCAGCAGAGGCGTGCGGAGCGTCCATCCCGCGCATCGTGGTCTCTGCCCTGCTCCCCGAGGCCCTACCCTCCATTGTCCGCGGCATCTCGATCACGCTTATCGCGGTCCTGGGCTACACGGCCATCGCAGGCGCAGTTGGCGCGGGCGGCCTGGGCGACATCGCCATCCGCTACGGCTACTACCGCTACCAGGACGAGGTCATGATCGCCACTCTCGTGCTCATCATCATCCTGGTGCAGGTGATCCAGAGCACCTGCGACGCCATCGCAAAGAAGATCGACCACCGCTAGCAGGAACGCGTTGCGCTTCTCGGCAGCGCTCCTACCACCACTCTCATCATTTTTCCAACAGAAAGGAACCCGTCATGCTCACCAGAAGGAACTTCATTGGCACCGGCCTCGCCGCACTTGCCGCAACCACCCTCGCTGCCTGCGGGAACTCCGGTTCCAGCTCGTCTTCCAGCAGCTCTGCCGCCAGCGACTCGGCGCAGAGCCAGACGCTCACGGTTGCCGCGTCCCCCTCACCCCACGCGGAGATCCTCAACAACTTTGCCGCGCCCAAGCTCAAGGAGCAGGGCATCGACCTCCAGACCAAGGAGTACACCGACTACATCATCCCTAACCAGGTGACCAGCTCGGGCGAGGTCGATGCCAACTACTTCCAGCACATCAACTACCTCAACAACTACAACGACGAGAACGGCGCAGACCTGGTGGGTGTGGCCGCCATCCACTACGAGCCGTTTGGCATCTACGCTGGCAAGTCCTCTGACCTGGCCAACATCGCAGACGGCGCGCAGATTGCCGTTCCCAACGACCCCACCAACGAGGGCCGCGCGCTCCTTCTCCTCCAACAGGAGAACCTCATCACGCTCAAGGACCCCGACAACCTTGAGGCCACCCCGGTCGACATTGCCGAGAACCCCCACAACCTGCAGTTTGTTGAGGTCGAAGCAGCTGCAGTGCCGCGCCAGCTCCAAGATGTTGACTTTGCCGTCATCAACGGCAACTACGCCATCGAGGCCGGCTTCCACGTGAAGGACGCCGTTGCCGTGGAGTCCAAGGAGGGCAAGGCCGTCGAGCAGTACGCCAACTACATCGTGACCACGCCGGACAAGAAGGACGACGACCGTATTGCCGCGCTGGTCAGTGTCCTCACAAGCGATGACTTCAAGCAGTACCTCTCCGACACGTACGGCCAAGACGTCCTCCCCGCGTTCTAAGGCGAGAAGGCACTTCACACAACGGCGGCCCGCCCCCACCCGGGGACGGGCCGCTTGCTTTATGCGAGTAGAACTGCCTTGCTACTTCTCGTCAGACGCCTTCTTGTCGCCCTTCTTGACCTCGGGGACATCGGCAGCCTCTCCGTCCTTGCCCTCGGCGCCCATGAGCTTGTGGTTCTTCACGGCCTTGTAGCCAAAGAACGCCGCCAGCGCAACGAGTGCCGCCGAGCCGCCCCACACGCCGTACTGCCACGGGGCAACACCGTAGGTAATCTTGGAGCCCGGCACCATCTCGTTCATCGCGTTGGAGTTGGCAACGGTGTAGAGCACGCGGTGCATGGACTCGCGCATCTCGGAGACAACGGTCGCCGTGTTGGTGCCCTGGTACTCGCCGGTCATTGCCGAGTAGGTGAGCTGAAGGTCGGTGCCGGCATAGATGGCCTGGTTCTTGTTCATGTAGTCATAGAGCTCGAAGTCCGTGATGACCATGCCCTTGAAGCCCCACTCGTCGCGCAGGACGCCGGTGCACAGGCTCTTGCGGCCACCGGCCCACTCGGCGCCAACGTAGTTGAACGAGCTCATCACACCGGTGCAGCCGGGCATGGTCTTGGTCGAGACTGTGCCCTTGTCGTCCGAGATGTACTTCATCTCGTACGTGGCCTCCTTGACGGTGGTCTCGAACGGACGCAGGTAGATCTCGCGCGCAACCTGCTCGGTGGCCCAGGTGCAGACGTGCTGCACGCGGTAGGACTCCTGGTCGTTCATCGCGAAGTGCTTGATCATGGCATAGCAGCCGTTCTCGGCGGCACCGCTCACCACTGCCGCGCCAATCTTGCCGGCAAGCAGCGGGTCCTCGGAGTAGTACTCGAAGTTGCGGCCGGCGAAGGGCGAGCGGTGCGTGTTCATGGCCGGCGCGTACCAACCGTTGTACGCAGAGGCCAGGGCCTCCTGGCCAACCATCTGGCCCATGCGGTGCATGAGCTCCACGTTCCAGGTCTGCGCCATAACGACCTCGGAGCAGTAGGAGCAGTTGCCGGTGGGACCGGTGAGCGAGGTGAAGCCGGCAGGGCCGTCGGGCTCTACCGTTGCGGGCTTGCCCACGGACTCGACCTCGGGGGTGTTGTAGGCATCGTCGTTCAGGCAGGCGGCCATCTCCTCAACGGAGAGCTGGTCGAGAATGTCATTCCACGCCTCGGAGTCAAAGTCCTGGCCGCGCATGTCAATGAGCTGCAGGCCGTTGTCCGCCCCGGTGGTTGGCATCGTGGCGTTGGGGTCCTCGTGGTCCTCGAGCTTCCACTCCACAAGCTCCACGCCGCAGTCCGCCGCGCTCTTGTCGGCGGCCTCCTCGGGGAAGGTCCCCTTGAAGTCCTTGCGGGACATGGTCTTGACGTTCTTCTCCATGTACTCCGTCATGTCGTCGAACTTGTTGGTGATCTGCGCCTCGGTGGCGGAGTCGGTCGTGTACTTCTTGGCCGAGAGGGACACGGTCTTCTGGTCCACGACGGTGTGCGAGTCGGTGCGGAGGCTGATGACGTAGTCGCCCGCGTCGAGCACGTACGCCTGCTCGTCGGAGCTGTAGGAGGCCATGTCGCGCACGGGGAACTCGATGGTGACCTGCTGGCTCGCACCAGGGTCAAGCGCATCGGTCTTGGCAAAGCCGCCCAGCACGACGGCTGCCTTCTCGAGCCCACCTGCGGTATAGGGGGCCGAGTAGTACACCTCTACGACGTCCTTGCCGGCAACGGAACCGGTGTTGGCAACCGTGACCTCAGCCTTGACCTTCTCGTCGTCCGCATTCACGGAGTCAAGCGTCTGGGAGAACGTGGTGTACGAGAGACCATAGCCAAACGGGAACACAACGGCCTTGTCGTAGTCAAAGCCGTCGTAGTTGCCCGCCTCGGCCTCGGCGGCCGCAGTCTCGTAATAGCGGTAGCCATAGTAGAGACCTTCGGCGTACTCCACGAAGTACGCGTTACCCGTGGACTTCTCGGGGTAGTAGCCCTCGATGTCGGTGTAGCGCTTGCCGCCAAAGTTCTTGAACGTGGGGTCGGCCGTGAAGTCCGCGGCCCAGATGTCGGTGGTCTTGCCGGAGGGGTTCACGGTACCAGCAAGGACCTGGCCAAGGGCTGCCGCACCAGTGGCGCCAATGGAGCCAACCTCGAGAATGGCATCGACCGCATAGTCGCCAGAGACCAGCGGCCCAAGCTCCATGGTCGTGGAGAGGTTGAGCACCGCAATGACCTTGGTGCACGCCGACTTTGCAGCCGCGATGACGCTCTTCTCCTCAACGGTGAGCTCCAGCTCGTGCTGTCCGTCCTCGTAGTTGGCCGTCTCACTGTTGGCGGTGAAGTTCTCGGAGACGCCAGACTCCACGTCTGCCTTGAGGTCACGGGAGAGGTCGCCGCCCTCGCCGCCGCCGCGGCCAATGAAGACCAGGCCAACGGTGCCGTTGATGGAAGACTGGGCGTCAGAGCTGTAGTCGGACCAGGGAATCTCGCCAATGTAGTAGGACGCCGTGGACGGGTTGTCCATGGTGATGGCGGCCTTGGCGTAGTTGGAGTAGTTGTTGTTGATCCAGTCGTAGGCGGTGTCGTTGATGGTGAAGCCCGCCTGGCTGATGCCCTGGTAGAAGTTGATGCAGGAGTTGGCGTCAACGGTACCGGAGCCAGCGCCGCCATAGACCGGATCTGCCGCGTAGCGGCCGAGCATACTCACTGTCTCGGACGTGGAGAGCGGCAGCGCGGCGTTGTCGTTCTTCATGAGGACGATGCCCTCGCCCTCGATTTCGGTGACCAGCTCGTTTGCAGCCTCGGTCGCCTGGTTGCGGCCGCGGTAGTCCGCTGTATAGTACTCCGCGTCCCAGCCCTCGGAGCCCTCGACCTTCTCGACCGTTGCGGGGCGACCGCCCACGTAGTGGTCGAGCAGCGAGCTGAACTTGTTCGCCGCCACGTTGGCCGCAGCGGTGACGCCCAGAAGGCCCACCGACGCGATGGTAGAGCCGATGAACTTCCTTCTCGTGGTGTTCTTAGCCATTCCCCACTCCCCTAACGTTCCCTCCGGCCCGAGGGCCGCTTGTTCGACGATAAGGGTAGGCAGCAGGCGTGCGCGGCACCAAAGAGGGTCGCATCCGGTCAATTATTCGTCGCAAACTGCATCTGCGGGCCAGCAGCGGCGCCCACTGGCAGCGGCGTCACTGGTCTACCTGGAACTCCGAGCCTATGACCTCGCTGGTCTTGGAGCGAATCCACTCGCCTGGGTTGTCGAGGTCCGCAAGCAGCTCGTTTGCGGAAGCCATGTCATTGGTGTAGTCGCGCGCCAGGTAGACCGTGTCAACGTCACCCTCCGCGTGCTCGATGAGCGTGTGCCACGCCACGTTCTGGATTCCCACTATTCCGTCTTCGCCACGGACAAAGTCGCAGCTAAGCATGCCCGAGAGAACACAGTCAGGCTTGTGGTATCCCGAGACAAAGTCCCCCAGTCCATAGGCCACAAGCGTGGAGCCAGAGCCGTCCGAGCGCTGGAGCCACGCCATGGACTGAATCACGTGCGCGTGGCTGCACAGGACCAGCCCCGCACCGGCATCCGCACGCGCCTGCACGGCTTCTACCTGCTGCTCGTTTGGCGTGTTGGTGTACTCGGTGCCCATGTGGAGGTAGACGACCACAAAGTCTGCGTCGGAAACCGCCTGAGCCATGGAGTCCGGCGTGTTGTAGCTGGGATAGCCCGCATAGCCGTGCCCCTGGTAGACGCCAAGGGTCGTCTCTTGGTTCGCAAAGGCGATGTCGTAGCCGGAGATAGCATCGCGAACGTGGTTGTAGAGCAGGCAAAAGTCATACGTGAGGTCGCCCGTGGTGTCCGACCACGAGTCCGCGTAGGCAAGGGCATTCTCGTTGGCAAGGTTGTCGCCAACGGCACAGAAGCTCACGCCATCCATGGGCTGCGGGGCTACTTGGTCATCCATGGCCTGCTGGGCATCGGCTTTCGCCTGGCCCGATGCGTTGTCCGTGGCGCAACCCCGTACGGCGAGGGCGAGAACAACCACCAATGCGGCTACCAAAGCAATGGCGAGTAGGACTTTGGGCTGCGGCCTGCCACGGCGCGCGTTTTGGTTTGCGCGCGGCGTGCCGCCACGCGGCGTAGCAGCACGTGCGTGCGGCTGACATGACCGCGAGTCTTTGCGGCCATGGTGATCGGGGCGGCTGGGACTCATGGGCTCCCCCTGCGATGCCTGTGGTTGCAGCCGTCGCACCGTAATGTAGCGCTTCTTCACGCGTGGAGCGCGCAGGCGCGGACGTTCGAGCAAGAGAAGAAAAGTGGGGCTCCGGATGCGCGGCCGGAGCCCCACTCGCTCTGGCGCGTCCGGGCCGTAAACGGGAGGGAGAGCCCCGGACGTTGGTGCAAGACGGCATAGGGAGGTTGTCGTCTGAACATACGGTACGACCCCGCGTGCGTCACATCCCCTATTTGGCGCAAGTGGTCGTCTAGCTGTCACCATTGGTGAATGGCGGGGTCTATCCACCAGCTCCCCATTTGTGCCTGCCACTGGCTGACTACCGCCACTAACGCTATGGGGAAGATATTCGATAGATAACGGTGTTCTCAACGGCTGGAATGGCGCTTTTCTTCTCGTTTGTACCCCTGCCACCCACACGAGCGCCGTCAGTCACAAAAAATGGGGCCCAGCTACAGCGCCAGGCCCCTCGCGGGATGCATCCGGAGGGAATGGGAGAAGAGCCGGATGCCGCGGCGGCGCCTATGGGATGTGGGAGAGGTGCCGCTACAGCCTGAGAATAGAACTTGGCGGTTAAGGCCTTGTTCTCTCGTCGTAAGATGCATTTCAAAAGGCACAAATGGCAGGTTGTGGTCTTTGTCGGTCCAACCAATGGCTCACTGAAGCTGTGGGTCTTTGAATGCCGGGTTGCACACGCTTGGGGCCAAAGACAGCCGCCCACGATCTTCCGGCCAATGCCGCGAATTCTCGCCATTTAGGAAAAATCCGAACGGTTAGACCCGCCTAAACGTTCAGGGAGCGCGGCAGCGAGTCAATGCCGCGAGATTTCGCCAGTTAGGTCACCCTAAACGTTCGAAAAGCGCGACAACGGCTACGGGGGGTGACAATCCACCGCAGCAGGCGGCGCCAGCGGCCCCTGGCCCGCTACTCCGCGTCGGCCGCCTTCCGTGCGTTGACGTGCGCGCGAATCGCTCCGGCAACGGCCGGAATCACAGACACCAGGATGATGCCCACAACGACCAGCTCGAAGTGCTCCTGCACGGCAGGAATGCCGCCAAAGAAGTACCCAAGCAGCGTGAACAGCGTGGACCACGTGATGCCACCCAGCACGTTGAAGATCACGAAGTTGCGCCAATGCATGCCGCCCATGCCGGCGATGAAGGGCACAAACGTGCGGATGAACGGGAAGAAGCGGCCCAGGAAGATGGCTAGGTGCCCCCACTTGTCCAGGAACTTCTCGCTCTTCTCCATGCGCTCTGGGGTCATGGCCTTGACCTTGCCCGAAGCCACAATCCGCGTCCCAAAGAAGTGCCCAATCATGAAGTTGCACTGGTCGCCCAGGATGGCAGCGACCCAAGCCACGCCGAGAAGCGCAAAGATGTTGAACCCGCCGCCCTGCGCAAAGAACCCGGACGCAAACAGCAGCGAGTCACCCGGTAGGAACGGGAAGAACACGACACCCGTCTCGACAAAGATGATGAGAAACACGAAACCGTACGCGGTGAGAGGGCCGGCGGCGATCCAGCTCGCAATGGCGGCACGCGGGTCGCGAAGCAGGTTGGCAATGAAGTCAACGAATCCCATAGACAAACTCCCTGTTCAGGCAAAGTAGGCCAGGCACGACAATCGGTCTACAAAAAAGCCCCAGCGGCCGTGGCAGCCACGACCCATGGGGCATGACAGCGCGCTCGATGGGAACGGGTGCCCGCCAGAGGCCCCTTATGGCTGCTGCCTCCCGGCCCTGACCAGGTTCGAGGTGTTGCGTCACCCGCACCCATCCAACGCGCTGGAGAACACTGTACCAAAGAAGGCGCCGCACTACTCTCGCGCCACGAAAACGCGACAAAGCGAGGGGGCGAGAATGTTCCCGAATCACCCATCGCCGCCAGCCATCGCCACGCTTCTATTGACCGAGTAATAGCTTTGCTTTGGGCGTTAATTCAAGAAGCGGGCGTTTGTCACAGCTGCTAGAGGCAGGCACTCGGTTTACAGTTGACATGTCTATTACCGAGAGGGGCGAGAACGTGCTCAAGTATCAAATCGTCATCGATGACCTGCGTCAGGCAATAAAAAACGGGACGTATCCCGCCTATTCTCAGCTTCCCTCGGTAAGCAAGCTGTGCGAGCAGTACGACGTGAGCAAGATCACCATCAACAAGGCGCTTGGCGAGCTCGAGGCGCAAGGGCTCATCTCGCGCAGGCGCGGGTCTGGCTCGTTCGTGAAGAAGGTCGAGACCTCGTCCGCGGCGCCCGACACCAACGACATCTCTGGCCAGATGACGGGCTTCCTCGCCGAGCACCAGGCGCGCGGCGAATCCGTGAGGACCGACGTCTATGACTTCTCGGTTGTGCGCCCGCCCCACCACGTTGCCGAGGCGCTCGACGTGGATGACGATTCGTTTACCTACCACGTGTGCCGTGTGAGGTGCGCAAGCGAGAAGCCCCGCGTTATCGAGTACACCTATATGCCCATCGACGTGGTGACGGACCTCAAACTCAAGAACGCGCAGACCTCGATCTATTCGTTTATCGAGAAGGACCTTGGTCTCAAGATCGCCAGCGCACACCGCATCATTCGTGCCGTCATGCCCTCGGCAGAGGAGCGCAAGCGGCTCAACGCCCCCGAGGGCGAGCCGCTGCTCGAGGTCGAGCAGGTAGGATACCTCGATGACGGCCGGCCGTTCGAGTATTCGGTCTCGCGGCACGTCCACGACTACGAGTTCCACTCGATCTCGACGAAGTAAGACACGAGGTTCTCGGCAATAATGGACGAGGGCCCACGGATTGATCAGATCCGAAGGCCCCCACTTTTGGCAGCTGCCAAGCTGTTTAAAGCTCACGCAGGTCGCAGCGCAAGGCCTTTGCCAGTCACACCGCGCTCCTCTGCTCGCTGCATATCATTCCCCATTGCGGCTATCTCAACCATCCCGCGGGCGCGAACGGCGCTTTTCATCGGAGAAGCACACGCAGCAGACAATTCGCCCACAACCCCAGGCCCAGTCCGGCAAACCACGTACGGTGGCGACCGCCTTGCGTGCCCCGATGCGCTACCATGCTGCACGTATGCGAAGGCAGCAAGGAGGACCCATGGCTAAGAAGCCCAGCGCAAAGGCTCGCAAGGCAAACGAGGAAGCCGTTCGCCAGTCAAAGCTAGACGAGAAGTACGGCAAGCCGCTCTTCTCTCTCACCTATGATATGAACGAGTACGAGCTGGCTCGCGCAGCCAACCTCTATGGCCCCGACCGCATGAAGGACATCTTCAACGGTGCCGCGATTCTCTCGCTTGCCCTGCTCATCCTGGTTCTGGTTACCATGAGCGAGAACATCGTGCTTACCATGGCCCTGCTGGTCATTGCCGTTATCACGTCCTCCATCACCACAAGCTGGAGCCGCTTTGCAACCTTCCTTGCACGCAAGAGCACGCTGGGCCTTATGGGCGAGGACAACCGTCGCCACATTGTGGTGACCGAGGACAAGGTGGTAGAGGAAGGGCCCGACGACCGCGTGGTCGAGTACCCTCTCTCCGAGCTTAAGCACTCCCGCTCGAGCAACGAGGCAACCGTTGTCGACTTTGGCAACAAGCGCTGCGTCTACATTCCGCGCGCACCCATGAGCGAGGGCCGCTACCAGGCGCTTGTTCGCTTCCTTCTCGACCACGAGCCCAAGAAGGGCAAGCGCTAGGAAGCGCCTCCACGCCTTTGGCGGCACTGGGCATCCAGATGCCGAAACTGGTGAGCGCCAGCCGCCACAACGGGTATTGACTCTGGTAGCGACCAAGGAGGTCCTGCCATGAGCATTGTTGCCGCATTCGCCGTACCGCACCCACCGCTCATCATTCCGGGGGTGGGATCTGGCAAGGAGAAGATTTCTGCCACCATCGCCGCGTATGACGAGGTGGGGCGCTGCATAGCCGAGCTTGCGCCAGACACGGTGGTCATCTCGAGCCCGCATGCCATCATGTATGCGGACTACATCCACATCTCCCCCGGACGTGGGGCGCAGGGTGGCTTCTCGATGTTTGGCGCGCCGCAGGCCCGCTACGAGGCGGTCTATGACCAGGAGTTTGTTCGCGCCCTGGCGCACGCCTGCAAGCAGGAGGGTCTCTCGGCTGGCTGCGAGGGCGAGAGGGACCCAACCCTCGACCACGGCACCATGATTCCGCTCCACTTCATCCAGCGCCACACCAAGGACTTCCAGGTGGTGCGCATGGGCATCTCGGGCCTCTCGCCAGCAGACCACTACCGTATGGGCATGCTGGTACAGCGCGTGGCCCGTGAGCTTGGCAGGCGCGTGGTCTACGTGGCCTCCGGCGACCTCTCGCACAAGCTGCTGGCGAGCGGCCCGTACGGCTTTGCGCCAGAAGGCCCGCAGTTTGACGAGAAGGTCACGCAGGCCTTCTCGACCGGCAATCTGCTGCTCCTGCTCACTATGGACCGCGGCTTTGCCGAGCGCGCAGCCGAGTGCGGTTTGCGCAGCTTCCAGATAATGGCGGGCGCGCTTGACCGCACCGCCATCAGGCCTGAGCTTCTCTCCTACGAGGGACCCTTTGGCGTGGGCTACGGGGTTGCTGCATTTACGCCTGTGGGCGAGGAGGGCGCAGATGAGAGCCGCGCGCTTCTCGAGCAATACGAGGCCTTCCACAGGGCAGACCTGGCCCGTCGCAAGGCAGCGGAGGACCCCTACGTCTCGCTGGCTCGTCTCTCGCTCGAGACCTACGTGCGCGAGCGTCGTCGCATCACGCCAGACGAGAAGCCCGACCTGCCTGCTGAGCTGCTCTCTGCCCGAGCAGGTGCGTTTGTCTCGCTCAAGAAGGACGGCGAGCTGCGCGGGTGCATTGGTACCATCGCACCGGTGCAGGACAACCTTGCCGAGGAGATCTGCGCGAACGCCATCTCGGCCGGGCGGCATGATCCACGCTTCCCGCCGGTCACGGCAGGCGAGCTAGATGAGCTTGTGTACGACGTAGACGTGCTGAGCGCGCCAGAGCCCGTGGAGTCCGCAGACCAGCTTGACCCCAAGCGCTACGGCGTCATCGTAAGCACAGCAGACGGCCGGCGCGGACTTCTCCTGCCAGACCTCGACGGCGTGGACACGGTATCTGAGCAGCTGCGCATTGCTGCCGGCAAGGGGCACATAGACCTCAGGCGCGACGATTGCACGCTTGAGCGCTTCGAGGTTGTGAGGCACACGTGAGCCGCAGCGCAACATGCGATGTCTGCTGGCGCCACTGCGTGGTTCCGGAAGGCAGCACGGGCTTCTGCCGTGCGCGCACCTGCCAGGACGGGGACATGGTGCCGGGCAACTACGGCCGGCTCACCTCTGTGGCGATTGACCCTGTTGAGAAGAAACCGCTGGCAGAGTGGCATCCCGGCGCGCACGTGCTCTCGGTGGGGAGCTACGGGTGCAACATGCGCTGCCCCTTCTGCCAGAACTTCGAGATATCGCAGGAGGGCGAGAACGGCGTCCCCTGGCGCGAGGTCTTACCTCAGGAGCTGGTTGACCTAGCGCTTGAGTGCGCCGAGCGCGACCCAGGCGTCATAGGCATTGCGCACACCTATAACGAGCCCCTGGTGGGCTGGGAGTACGTGCACGACTGCTCGGTGCTGGCGCACAAGGCTGGCCTTGCCAACGTGCTGGTGTCCAACGGCTGTGCCAGTGCCCACGTGATCGACGCGCTGGCTCCGCTTGTGGATGCGGCGAACATCGACCTCAAGTGCTTCTCGGCAGAGGGCTACCGCGAGCTGGGCGGCAGCTTTGAGGACGTGCGGCGCACCATTGAAGCGCTAGGGACGAGCGGCACGTGCCACCTTGAGGTGACCACGCTTGTGGTGCCTGGGGTTAGCGACTCCGAGGCCGTCATGCGCCAGGAGGCGGCATGGCTCGCCAGCGTGAACGAGAAGATCGTGCTGCACGTCACGCGCTTCTTCCCACGCTGGCACATGGCCAATGCGCAGCCCACGCCGGTGGCAACCGTAATGCGCATGGCAGACGTGGCACGAGAGTACCTCTCGCGCGTCCACGTGGGGAACTGCTAGAGCGAGAGGGGCCACGCAGCGCGCCGCGGCTGCGGAAACACGCGCTCGAGCGAGAAAACGACGCCCGAAGGGCAATCCCGTACACGATTGGCACAAAAAGAGCCTCTCGGGCGCAAAAATGACGCCCGAGGGGCCACTCTATACGTAATTCCTGCTAGAACGATCCTTCGGGCGTCAGATTGACGCCCGAAGCGGAGTTTTGGTCGCGGCCCGCGCGCCGTCTACTCCCTGTGAGCGCGATAGAACGCGATGAGCGCCTGGGTCGACGGGTCCTGCTGCGCCAGCGCCTCGTCGTCGTGGAAGGCAGGCGTAATCTGCTTGGCAAGCTGCTTGCCAAGCTCAACGCCCCACTGATCGAAGGAGTCGAGCCCCCAGACCGTACCCTCGACAAACACGATGTGCTCGTAGAGCGCGATGAGCTCGCCCACCGCATGCGCGTCGAGCTTGACGCCAAAGATGGACGTGGTGGGGCGGTTGCCAGAGAAGCAGCGCGCGGGCACCATCCACTCGGGCGTTCCCTCAGCGCGGACCTCGTCGGCAGTCTTGCCAAAGGCGAGGGCCTTGGTCTGCGCTAGGAAGTTGGAGAGGAACAGCTCGTGCACGTCCTGCTCGCCATCCTTGGCGGGGTTGGGCGTGTTCACAAAGGCGATGAAATCTGCCGGGATAAGGTGCGTGCCCTGGTGAATGAGCTGGTAGAACGAGTGCTGCCCGTTGGTGCCCGCCTCGCCCCAGAAGATCTCGCCGGTGGTGGAGGTGACCGGCGTGCCATCCCAGCGCGTGGACTTGCCGTTGGACTCCATCGTGAGCTGCTGGAGATAGGCCGGGAAGCGGTGCAGGTACTGGTTGTACGGGAGCACTACGTGGCTCTCGGCGCCAAAGAAGTCCGTGTACCACACGTTGATGAGGCCCATGAGCGCCACAACGTTCTTCTCGAGCGGGGTCTCGCAGAAGTAGCGGTCAACGTCGTGGAAACCTTCGAGGAACTGCTCGAAGACCTTGGGGCCAAAGGCAATAATGAGCGAGAGACCCACTGCAGAGTCCACGGAGTAGCGCCCGCCAACCCAGCTCCAGAAGCCGAAGGCATTCTGCGGATCAATGCCAAAGTCCTCGACGAGCTTGAGGTTGGTGGAGACGGCCACAAAGTGGTGCTTCACGGCGTCTGCCACGGAGGCGTCAGAGCCGTCGATGGCACCAGATGCCTTAAGGCCGTTGAGCAACCATGTCTTGGCCTCGCGCGCGTTGGTCATGGTCTCGAGCGTGGTGAAGGTCTTGGAGACGATGATCACCAGCGTAGTCTCGGGGTCGAGGCCCTTGACCTTCTCGGCCATGTCGTTGGGGTCGATGTTGGAGACGTAGCGCACGTTGATGCCAGCGTCCGCGTAGGGCTTCAGGGCCTCGTACACCATGACCGGGCCAAGGTCGGATCCGCCAATGCCAATGGAGACAACGTTCTTGATGGCCTTGCCCGTGACGCCCTTCCACTCGCCGGAGCGCACGCGCTCGGCAAAGGCGTACATGCGGTCGAGAACCTCGTGGACGTCGGCAACGCAGTCCTGCCCATCCACCACGAGCTTGCCGGTGTCTGCGGCGGGGCGGCGCAGCGCGGTGTGCAGCACAGCGCGGTCCTCGGTGGTGTTGATGTGCGTGCCGGCGAACATCGCATCGCGGTGCTCCTCAACGCCCACCTCTCGCGCAAGGTCGCACAGGAGCTTGATGGTCTCATCGGTCACAAGGTTCTTGGAGAGGTCAAAGTGCAGGTCGTTGAGGTCGTAGGAGAACTTTTCCACGCGGTCGGCGTCCTCGGCGAACCACTCCTTGAGGCTAATGCCGTCAGAGACCAGCTCATCGTGATGGTCCTGCAGCGCCTTCCAAGCTGCGGTCTTTGTGGCGTCGACAGGTGCGGGAATGTTTGGCATGGCGTAGCTCCTTGTCGCAATGGACAGCATACGGTTCAAGGATACCGCGTCTGGAGGTTGTCTGAACGCTAGAAGGGCTCGCCAAGGGGAGGTATCTGCTTGAGCCGAGCCCACATAAGCTGCTTCTGGCGCTGGTCGCTCAGGGCGGACGCAAACCCGCCAAGAGCAAGCACGCGCACCCCGTGCACAGAGACAACATAACCAGGTTCAAGCATGGCTTCCTGAAAGCTCTGGAGCTCCGCAAGGTCATCCGCGTAGGCGTCACGCACGGTCTGCGCCGCCGCTTCGTCGCAGCATACAAGGGTTGCGGGGTCAAGCGCCGCGAGCGCCTCTCGCACAAGAGGGGCAGGCAGCGCACCAGGACTTCCCGGCTCCGGAAGGCAGATCGTGCACCAATCCTCCGGCTCGTAGCCCAGCTTGGCCAGCGACTTTCTCAGCGCCACACCGTCTGGGCCAGAAAGAAGCTCTGCGCCAGCCTGTTCCTCGGGAGAGAGATCTCCCTTGGCGAGAACAACCGCAGAGAAGGCGTTGCCACCCATGCGCACGCCGCGCGCCGCTAGGCCAGACAGCTCGGCCCTGGCCTTCTCAACGTACGCCTCGCGACGCCGGTCCCGCTCCGTTGCCATTGCATCCTCCCCAAGGCCGCTCGCCACGGCAAGTGACCGTTCACATGTGATAATGGAGATAGCATTTTGCGCCCCATGTCACACCCAGTGTAAATCGGGTATAAGCCGTCTCGACACGAAACCGCGGGCGAAGGCGTCCGCATCCGCTGGGAGGCAGACATGGCTACAACCCCTATCACCACCGACAAGTTCGATTCCGTTTTTACTAGCTCCGCAAAGCCCGTCCTCGTTGACTTCTGGGCCTCTTGGTGCGGCCCCTGCCGTGCACTTGGCCCCGTGGTCGAGGAGATCTCTGGCGAGCTGAGCGACAAGCTCGACGTCTACAAGTGCAACGTGGACGAGGAGGCAGACCTTGCCACCAGGTTCCGCATTGTCTCCATCCCCACGCTCATCCTGTTCAAGAACGGCAAGCCCGTCCACACCATGGTGGGCAACATGCCCAAGGCCGAGCTCAAGAAGGAGCTTGAGGCCTACCTGTAAGGGTTAGCGCTGGGCGCGTGGCGCGTTACCGCCTGGCAGGGCGCCACATGGCCTAGACTTGTACGCAACGCGGGGCGGATGCCATTGCGGCATCCGCCCCTTTTGTACCCTGTACTCGGGAAGGGACTTGCATGGCCAAACAGCTGGCAGAGAAGGGACACACCTTTAGGGGGCTGGTGCGAGAGAACCTTCGCCTGGTCCTCGCGGCGGTGGCGGCATGCATCTTTATCTGGCTTCTGGAGGAGGTTGGCGAGGGCGAGCTCACCAAACTAGACGCCGGAGCCTACCAGCTCTTTGTTCAAACGCTGCGCCAACCGTGGCTCACGCCGTACATGGAGTCTATCTCCGAGCTGGCCCAGCCCGTGGTGCTTCTCGTCATGCTTCTGGCGGTGGAGGCGTTTGCTCCGGGCCGCAGGCCGGGCGCCTGCGCGGCGGTCAACCTTGTGTGTGCCGTGGCGCTCAATGTCCTGCTCAAGCAGCTGGTGCAGCGACCCAGGCCGGACGGCTTTCGCCTTATCGCCGAGACAGGCTACAGCTTTCCCTCTGGCCACTCCATGGTAGCTATGGCGTTTTACGGGCTTCTCGCCTGGATGGTGTGGCACTATGAGCGTGACCGCTTTGTACGCTGGCTCTGCGTGATCGGTTTTGGCCTGGTGATTGCCCTCATCGGCATCAGCCGCATCTACCTGGGCGTCCACTACGCCTCCGACGTGATTGCCGGCTTCTGCGTTTCGCTCATCTGGCTTGTGCTCTACACCAAGCTCGTGGTGCCACTGATGTTGGACGAGAAGAACACGTAGATTAATAGATAGCTGGCGATACGGCGCTTACTCGCCCTCATCCAGAGGAATGATGCGCGCCGAGACGACCTTGCCCTCCTCGCAGATGATCCGTCCCATGCTGGGGCCACCGGAGCGCGGGTAGGTAGGGCTGCCGGGGTTCATTACCAGCACGCCTGTTGCACGATCCCTCTCGACAAACGGGCGGTGCGTGTGGCCGCAGATGGCAATGTCGCAGAGCTTGAGATCAAGCCGCTCGCGATAGTGGCAGACCTCCCAGCGCAACCCGCTCGAGAAGAAGATCTTGACACGCTTGACCTCGGGGCCAAAGTCGTATGACCAGTCGTTGTTACCCAGGCATAGCTGTATCGGAGCAATCTGGCCGAGCGCGCGGTAGTCGGACGCGGAGCAGATGTCACCCGCGTGGACTATGGTATCTGCGCCCTGAATCTCGTCGAGCAACCTCTTCGAGAGGTACCCATGCGTGTCCGAGATGATGTCGTAGCGCATCCTAGCCTTGCTCTCTCTTGCCCTGTCGCACCGCTGCCCGCCAGGCCCTAGAGACCAAGCGCGCGCTTGAGGGCAACCACGCGGCGACGCGAGACCGAGATCTTCTTGCCCTCGATGCCATTGATGCCCAGCTGAAGGATGCCGCTGGAAACCACCTCGACGTCCTCGACGTACTCGAGGTTCACGATGTAGCCGCGGTGCACGCGGAAGAAGCCGTGTGGCGCGAGCTTCTGCTCGAGCTTGGCAAGCGAAATCGTGGAGAGGTAGCGGTCGTCGTCCGTGTAGATGCAGGAGTAGTCGTCCTTGGCCTCGATGTAGCGAATCTGGTCGATGGGGACGAGCACCTTGCGGCCGCTCTTCACCACGGGGATGCGCTCTACCGAGGAGTGCGACTGGGGCTGCGGCTTAACGCGCGACTGCACCTTGTCCAGGGCCTGGTTGAGGCGGTCCGTCTCGACAGGCTTCATGAGGTAGTCGATGGCGTCGACGTCAAAGGCCTCGAGTGCATACTCGCTGTAGGCGGTCACAAAGACTACCGCAGGCGGGTTCTTAAGCTTGTGGAGCGCCTCTGCGAGCTGCATGCCGTTGGTCTTGGGCATCGAGACGTCAAGGAAGATGACGTCCGCACGCGCCTCCATGAGTCGCTCGACCGCCTCGCGTGCGCTTGACGCCTCGGTGATGGCATCCACGCGCCCGGTCTCCTCGAGGAGGTAACGCAGCTCGGAACGGGCGGGAGCCTCGTCATCGACAATCATCGCACGCAGCATTGCAACAACCTACCTTCCGCTGCGGCACGCATCCCGCCGCAGACACGCAAAGAAGCATCTTTGCCTACCGTTTACCGTTAGTATGCTACCCCTTGGACCCGTTATGCAACGTCAGGGCCGCCTCGCCCAGTCGCAGGGTCACGCAGGTTCCCTCTCCTGGCTTGGAGATGATCTCCACGCCGGAACCCGTGCCATAGAAGCGCTCAACGCGCTCGGCAACGTTCTTGAGGGCAATGCCGGTGCCCTTCTCCTCGCCAGAGGGCTTTGAGGCCGCGGCCAAGAGCCTGTTGGCCGTCTTCTGGTCCATGCCAAGGCCGTCGTCTGCCACTGCCACCAGCACGTCGTTGCCGTCCACGGCAACGTGGATGTCTATGTGGAGCGCGCCCTCCTCGCGCATGGCGTGGCGCACGGAATTCTCAACAATGGGCTGCACCAGGAACGAGGGCACGGGGAGGCTCTCGCAGCCGGGCTCCACGAACTCCTCTTCCACAATGCGGTCCTCGCCAAAGCGGGCCTTCTCGATCTTGAGGTAGCGCCGCGTCTGCTCGAGCTCGCGCGAAAGTGGGATGAGCTGATCGGACCCCTCGAGCGTGCGGCGGTAGAAGATCGAGAACTCGCGGAGAAGGTCGCGCGCCTTGGTTGGGTCTGTGCGCGTGAGTGACGCGATGGTGTTGAGCGTGTTGAAGAGAAAGTGCGGGTTGATCTGCGCCTGGAGCGCCTTGACTTCGGCGCGTGCGAGAAGCTCGGCTTGGCGGTCAAGCTCGTAGGACGAGAGCTGCGTCGAGAGGAGCTCGCCAAAGCCCTTGGCGATGGCCAGCTGCGTGCGATCGATGTCTGTGCCGCTGCGGTAGTAGAGCTTTATGGTGCCCATGGGCTCGTCCTGCACCAGGAGGGGCACGATGATGCCAAAGGCGCGACCAGAGCGGTTCTGGACCAGGTTGAAGTGGCGCGTGGTCTGGTCACCGTCGTCCATCGATACAAACGTCTCCATGCGCTTGCTCTCGAGGACCTCGAGCGTGGGAACGGTGTTCTCGCTGCCAGCAGGCGTGCCTACGCTGTGCTCGCCCTCGTAGGCAAGGACCTTCTTGGTGTTGGTTACGGCAATGCCCACCGCTGCCGTCTCGGGAAGCAGCAGGCGGCAGATGCGCGCGGCGTTATCGGGCGTGAGGCCATGGTTGCAGCTGCGAAGGGTCTCGGAGGCAATGGCAAGGGTCCTCTCGGTTGCCTCGGCGCGCATGGTGTCTGGCACCAGGTTGATGGTGCCAAAGGCAACGATGACCACGGCAAGCCCCGCACCCGCGAGCATGGAGGCCGTGACGTTACCCTCCGCGACGCCCCACGCCACAAGAAGCAGCAGGAATGCCGTCACGGCACTAAGGGCGATGTTTATGACGCTTGGCGAGAGCGAGGCCGAGTTGTCATCACTCATGGAAGCTTCCTTTCGCGGGCGAGCCCGTGCTTAGGAGCTCACGCTGGAGATATCGACTGTTCCAGATGGACGAGGCAATGCTCGGCCAGATAGTTGCAAACGAGAGGTAGCGCGTGGTTGCTACCTGCGCGTATCGATCCGCCTCACGGCATCCGGTGCGCAGGATACGCAGGTAGTCTGCACGGTCGCGCCCCACAAGGGCCCGTCGGGCGGCCGTGCCCCTCACGCGCGAGCGCACCTGTGGGGTAAGCCATGGTCCCGGGTACGGCATGAGCGACTCGGGAGTGACGGTGCGCAGGTCTCGGCGCCCGTTCATGGCCTCGAGCTTGCGGTACTCGTAGAACCACCTGTAGACGTCCTGCATGAAGATGGATGGCGTAGACGCCAGCTCCTCCGGAGGCTGCATGCGCACGTGCCATGTGTTGTCAAACCACACGTCGATGCCATTGGCACGCAGGTCAAGAAGGTAGTCGAGGTCTTCTCCGCGCGTTATGTAGGGGTCGAAGGGCACCCGCGTGAACGCGGAGGCGTGGATGGAGCAGCACCCGCCGCAAAGATAACTCGAGCGGAGAATGCGCGTTGGCGAGGTGAGGTAGCGCTTCATCATCTCGTTGAAGCCAACGTGCTTGGACCACAGCCGCTCGCACCACTCCGTCTGGACGGGCGCGTAGGGGGAACTGCGCACGTCTACGTAGCAGCCGCTCTTTGCAAGGATGGGCAGGTCCTGACGGGTAAGCGAGTCAAGGCCGTAGACGGCGTCGATGAGGTAGTCCTCGTTGAGCGCCACCTCGTCGTCATCAAGGAAGACCACGGCGTCGTGGCCAAAGGCCGAGGCAACCGCCAGGCCCATGTTGCGAATGGCACCGTAACCACGCAGCGCGATGGGGTCGCCCTGCAGCTTGGCATACATGCCGGAGCACTGCTCCTGAACCGCCGATGCCTCCTCGTCACCAATGACGATGGGGTTCAGGTCCATGTGATTGCGGCAGATGGAGTTCACGCGGGCGCGCGCGGACTTGGCACAAGACGGGGCGGCAACAAGGAGGACTATGACACGATCCACGCCGCGAACCTGCTCAAGCGACGAGAGGCATATCTCGAGCTCTGGCAGCGGCTTGGTGATGGGCGTGGAGTAGTCGTAGGAGCCGCGCTCCCCCAGCCGGCCGTGAGATTGGCTCTCGGCCCAGTACGAGGGAATCACGATGACGGGATTCACGGCAGCCTCCGGTTGGACAGACGTTTGCCACAGCCTTGCAGAGTGGTGTGTCCCATGGTACCGCACGCGGGCGGTCCTCTGCCGGCCGGTCCGCCGGCACCCCACAGTCCCATTCTCGTTCTTTATCGGAATTTGAGAATCGAACCCCATGTTTGCCCAGTTGGCGAGCAGCGTAATTCTCAAATGCCGATAAGGAACGAAGGGGACGAGAGAAGCTAGGCTGTTCACAAGAAGAGGCCCCCGCCGTAGGGCAGGGGCCTCTTTCGCTGCGCGGACTAGCCGGCAGCGGGTCTTGCTAGAAGGGCACTACGCGTCGGCGTACATGTCCTTGAGCTTGAGAAGGTGCGCGTAACGAGCCATTGCGGCCTCCTCGTTCTCGGCGAAGAGCTCCTGAGCGCGGCCGGGGAACTCGTTGACGAGGCGAGCATAGCGTGCCTCGTTCATCAGGAAGTCCTGGTAGCCACCCTTCGGCTCCTTGGAGTCGAGCGCGAACTTCTTGCCATCGGGCGCAGCAGGATCGAAGCGGAAGAGGTTCCAGTAGCCGCAATCGACGGCGCGCTTCATCTCCTCCTGGCAGTGCATCATGCCGCCCTTCTTGATGGAGTGCATCTCGCAGGGGCTGTAGCCGATGATCAGCGACGGGCCGTTGTAGGCCTCGGCCTCGCGGATGGCCTTGAGGGTCTGCATGGGGTTGGCGCCCATAGCGACCTGAGCGACGTAGATGTAGCCGTAGCTCATGGCAATCTCGGCGAGGGACTTCTTCTTGGTGGTCTTGCCAGCAGCAGCGAACTGCGCGACCTGGCCGAGGTTAGAGGCCTTGGAAGCCTGGCCGCCCGTGTTGGAGTAGACCTCGGTGTCGAAGACAAAGACGTTGACGTCGCGGTTCTGAGCCAGGACGTGGTCAAGGCCGCCAAAGCCGATGTCGTACGCCCAACCGTCGCCGCCGAAGATCCAGAAGGACTTCTTGGTGAGATAGGACTTCTCGGCCAGGAGCTTCTCGGCCTCCGGGGTACCAGCAGCCTCAAGCGCCTTGACGAAGGCAGCAGCTGTGGTCTTGGAGGCATCGGCGTCGTTGCGGGCCTCGAGCCATGCGGTGGCAGCGGTCTTGAGCTCGTCGGAAGCGCCGGACTCAAGCATGGCCTCGGTCATGGCCACAACGCGGTCACGCTCGGCCTCGTAGCCAACCTCCATACCAAAGCCGTGCTCGGCGTTGTCCTCGAACAGCGAGTTGTTCCACGCGGGGCCGTGGCCCTCGGCGTTCGTGGTGTACGGGCAGGTGGCCGCGGGGTTGCCCCAAATGGAGGAGCAGCCGGTGGCGTTGGAGATGAACATGCGGTCGCCAAAGAGCTGGGTCACGAGGCGAGCATAGCTGGTCTCGGCGCAGCCGGCGCAGGAACCGGAGAACTCAAGCAGCGGCTTGTGGAACTGGGACGCCTTGATGTTGGCATCGCCGGCGAGCTCGCTCTTCTCGGTAACCTTGTTGACGGCGTAATCCCAGACCTCTGCCTGATCGGCCTCGGCCTCCTGGGGCACCATCGTGAGGGCGCCGCCCTCCTTGACGTCGCTCTTGGGGCACATGGCAACGCAGTTGTAGCAGCCCATGCAGTCAAGCGGGGACACGGCGATGGTGAACTTGTAGCCGGTGCCCTTGGGGAGCTTGAGGTCGGTGGTACGCATGGCCTCGGGGGCAGCAGCGGCCTCCTCCTCGGTCATGGCAACCGGACGGATGGTGGCGTGCGGGCACACATACGAGCAGGTGTTGCACTGGATGCACTTCGTGGGATCCCAACGCGGCACCATAACGGCAACGCCACGCTTCTCGTATGCGGAAGCACCGAGCTCCCACTGACCGTCGGCGTGATCCTCGAAGGCGGAGACGGGCAGGCTGTCGCCGTCCATCATGTCAATCGGGGTGAGCAGCTCCTTGACCTGCTTCACGATGGCCTCGCGACCCTCGAGGGTGAGGGTGGAGGGCTCGTCGGTAGCGTTGGCCCAGTCAGCAGGCACCTCGAACTTGCGGTACGCGCTGGCGCCGGCCTCGATGGCCTTGTGGTTGGCGTCGACGACGGCCTGGCCCTTCTTCATGTAGGACTTGGTCGCGGCGTCCTTCATGTACTTGATGGCATCCTCGGGCGGAAGCACCTTGGCCAGCGAGAAGAACGCGGACTGGAGCACCGTATTGGTGCGCTTGCCCATGCCAACCTTGGCGGCGAGGTCAATAGCGTCAATCAGGTAGACGTTGATGTTGTTCTGCGCGATGTAGCGCTTGCCGGCGGCAGGCATCTTCTCGGCGAACTCGGCGTCGTCCCACTGGCAGTTCACGAGGAACGTGCCACCCGGCTTGACGTCGCGGACCATCTTGAAGCCCTTGACGATGTAGCTGGGGTTGTGGCAAGCCACGAAGTCGGCCTTCGTGACGTAGTAGGGCGAGCGGATGGGAGAATCACCAAAGCGCAGGTGGCTGATGGTAACACCGCCGGTCTTCTTGGAGTCGTACTGGAAGTACGCCTGGACGTACTTGTCGGTGTGGTCGCCGATGATCTTGATGGAGTTCTTGTTGGCGCCAACCGTGCCGTCGCCGCCAAGGCCCCAGAACTTGCACTCGATGGTGCCAGGAGCAGCGGTGTTGGGAGCATCGGGGTCCATGGGCAGCGAAAGGTTGGTGACGTCGTCCACGATGCCGATGGTGAACTCGCGCTTGGGGGAATCCTTCTTGAGCTCGTCGTACACGGCGAAGGCTGCCGCGGGCGGCTCATCCTTGGAGCCAAGGCCGTAACGGCCACCAATGACGGTGATGTTGGAGAGGCCAGCCTCGTACAGAGCGGAGATGACATCCTCGTAGAGGGGCTCGCCCACGGAGCCGGGCTCCTTGGTGCGGTCGAGGACGGCGATCTTCTTGGTGGTCTCGGGCAGGACGGCCACGAGGTGCTTGATGGAGAACGGACGATACAGGTGAACCTCGATCAGGCCGACCTTCTCACCCTTGGCGACCAGGTAGTCGATGACCTCCTTGAGCGTGTCGCAGAAGGAGCCCATGCAGACCACGACGCGATCGGCATCAGGAGCGCCGTAGTAGTTGAACGGCTTGTAGTCCGTGCCGATGCGCTTGTTGATCTCGTCCATGTAGGACTCGACGACGTCGGGAAGCTCGTCGTAGAGGGTGTTGCAGGCCTCGCGGTTCTGGAAGAACGTGTCGCCGTTCTCGTGCGAACCACGGGCGTGCGGGTGCTCAGGGTTGAGTGCGTGGTCACGGAAGGCCTGAACGGCGCCCATGTCGAGCATCTCGCCCAGCTCGTCGAAGTCCCACGTAGCGACCTTCTGAATCTCGTGGGAGGTACGGAAGCCGTCGAAGAAGTTGAGGAACGGGGTCTTGCCCTTGACGGCAGCAAGGTGCGCGACAGGGGAAAGGTCCATGACCTGCTGGACGTTGCTCTCGCAGAGCATGGCGAAGCCGGTCTGGCGGCAAGCCATAACGTCGGAGTGATCACCAAAGATGTTCAGCGACTGCGTAGCAACCGTGCGAGCGCTCACGTGGAAGACCGTGGGGAGCTGCTCTGCAGCAATCTTGTACATGTTGGGGATCATGAGGAGCAGGCCCTGGGATGCGGTGTAGGTGCTCGTGAGGGCGCCCGCGCCAAGAGAGCCGTGAACGGTGCCTGCGGCGCCGGCCTCGGACTCCATCTCAACGACCTTCACCGGAGTACCAAAGACATTCTTCATGCCCTTGGCGGCCCACTGGTCGACATGGTCGGCCATGGGGCTAGACGGCGTGATCGGGTAGATGCCCGCCACCTCCGTGTAGGCATACGACACCCAAGCCGCAGCCTCGTTGCCGTCCATCGACTTGAATTTTCTCGCCATATCCTCTCCTTCTCAGCAATACCGCCGTCATGACGGAAGTTGCCAAACTTTGTGACCCGGGGACTGGCTGGCCCCGAGACTTATGCCTTGAAAACTGCGAAAAGCAGTTACCCAGACAATTTTATGATACCGCAACACACCCGGTTTCACACAGCAACGAGAGCGTCGCAGGTCATCGAACAGCAGAGCTCAAGTTGGCTTAAATACCCTGGTCTAGCTAGGGATTCATTGAACTGGGGCGATGCGGTCCGTATCGCCTCGTAGGTTTTGGAGACGCCGCTGCTGCGTATCAGGAATTTGCCAAACCCCCTTACCGCTTACCGCAATTATTGAACCGTTTACCGCAATGTGGGGTGCACCTATCGCTTTTTCTTTTGCGCGGCGAGAAGCCTTGCGTAGCCATCGGCAAGCTTGGTACCACGCGGGCCGGTGGCGTCTGAGGCGCACACGATGCCATGCTCATCTGAGACGAGAAAGACCTCATCGTAAGCAAGTGTGCCGGCAAGAAGACCCTGGGCAACCCCCTCTTCACACGCAACGGCAATGCCAACTGTATTGGCAAGGTCTCGTACGAGCGTAACAGCACCCGAAGCATCGGCCGAAGCGTCCATTCCACAGACGAGCGTGTCTCCGCGTACCACCCACAGGGTCTCCGGTGCCACGCCGGTCTCCTCCGCCTCTCGCGATGCCTCAAGCGCACGGTTAGCGAGAACGGATGCAGTAGGTGTCTCTAGGGGTACGTAGGGTCCCACGGTCATAGCCGCCTGGCCCTTGTCGTCAAGCACAAGCATGAGGACGCCGTCCGGATTACGGGCAGAGCCGTCTTGCAGGGTCCACTCTATGTGCTGCTTTGCCCAAGCAACCAACTGTGTAGAGACCGCGCGGCCATTGACCACTCGTTTAGAGAGCGCGCGTAGGTGACGGTTCTCCATGGGCAGCTTGCCTGAGGCCAAGCGCCACCGGCATACGAGTACTGGACGTCCCAGGGTGAAGTCCTGATCTGGCCCTTTGTCACTCATAGTTGCCATCCTTCCGGCGCATTTCCCGCGCCGCATACACGAACGTCCAAATTCCATCAGGAGCGCCGGCCAAGAGGGCCGCGGTCTCGCAACGAGCATGGTACCCGATGCATTGCCAACGGTACTGTGAGAAGATGTGACGCTATATGAAGCTAATCCCAAGACTCAGAGAGGTGCAGGTACATGGTGTGGCGTGAGGAACGCACATGTGACGGGAAGGCCAGGCATACCCAGGAGCTGACACTTGAGCAGCCAACGGAACGAGCGTTGTCTGCAGCTGCAAAGCTCGTAGGAAAGACCTGGTACCCCGACGAGCCAGCCAAATGGGATGGCCTCTGCGAGAAGATAGAGCTTGCCCATCACCTCGAGCATGCAACCTATGTGCGCGCGGCAATGCTCGGCGACCGCTTTGCCGGCATCGTCGCCGCCGGCCCCGCGCAATCGGAGGCTGGAACGGCCCGCGCAGACGCAGGTGCCCTCTGGTATCGCAACCACATGCGCGCCTACGCACCCTGGGTGTTGGGGACCCCAGACGAGCCGCGAATTGGCCTCGCGCTTGTCCCCATTACCGCCGAGATAGCCCTCACGCAGGAGCTTGTGGAGCGCGGGGACGCCCGCTCTGCCTGGGAGATCACGCTTTTGGCCGTTGACCCAGCATGCCATGGCCACGGCATTGGACGCACGCTCTTTTCGGGCGCCCTTGACTACCTGCGCGCTCAGGGCGCGCCGGGCTTCTTCCTCGCCACGGATGACGGCTGCGATTTTGGCTTCTACGACCATCTGGGGCTCGAGCGCATAGCCTCAAGGGAGGCGGCCGCGTGTCCTGGCGTACCCCAGGGAGAAGAGGCCTTGGAGCTTGATGGCCCCAACGACGAGAAGCCCTTCCGGGTGTATCTCTACGGCGCATGGCTGGACGGCAAGCACGATGTGCGCTAGCGCGAACCTCCACTACGCAAGCACGACGATGGCCTCGCTCGATGCCAACACGCGCACGGCCAAGCGTCAGGTGGTAGGGCGCTTTGCGCCAACGCCTTCTGGCCGGATGCATCTGGGCAATGTCTTCTCGGCCCTTATGGCGTGGCTCGGCGCAAGAAGCGCAGGAGGGCGCATGGTCCTGCGGATAGAAGACCTCGACCCCAGGGCACAGGACCGCTCGGTTGCCCGTCTTCTGATGGATGATCTTACCTGGCTTGGACTGGACTGGGATGAGGGTCCATACTTCCAAAGCGAGCGCGGAGACCTGTACGCCGATGCAATCGAGCATCTGGGCGAGCAGGGCCTCACCTATCCATGCTTCTGCACGCGTTCCGAGCTGCATGCCGCAACCGCCCCACACGCCTCCGATGGCACCTATGTGTACCAGGGGACGTGCAGAAACCTCTCGCCCGAGGAGGTTGCGAGAAAGTCCATGGTGCGACGGCCCGCCACCAGGCTGCGCGTGCCCGACGAGGATGACCCCGCGGGCACTGTTACCTTTGACGACGTGGTCTACGGCCGCTGCTCCGAGATGCTCGCACGCGAGTGCGGAGACTTTCTGGTGCGCAGGAGCGACGGCGTGGTTGCCTACCAGCTCGCCGTTGTTGTCGACGATGCGCTCATGGGAGTGACACAGGTGGTACGTGGCCACGACCTCCTTGGGTCCGCGCCACGGCAAATCTACCTGCAACGACTGCTTGGCTTTGGATCGCCCTCCTACGCGCACGTCCCGCTTCTTGTAGACCCGGACGGAAGGCGGCTCTCCAAGCGCGACCACGACCTTGACCTTGGCGTTATTCGCGACGGAGGCTTTTCGTCTCGCCAGGTTGTTGGGTTTCTTGCCTCCCTTGTGGGACTTGCTGAGAAAGGCGAGGAGGTCTCGGCAGACGAGCTTGTGCCACGCTTCTCCTGGGATGCGCTTCGCAATCACCGCGATGACATTATGATGAACCACGGGGGCTTTCCTCCCTCCAAAGATGTGGCACACAAAGAGATGGGGAACGGCTGAGGAACTTCCCAACTCGGAAAACTGGGTTGTGACAAGCCGGCTTTGTGGGGTATCATGCTTGGGCACAACGTTCGGAGAGCTGACCGAGAGGCCGAAGGTGCTCGCCTGCTAAGCGAGTATTCCCTCCAAGGGAATCTGGGGTTCGAATCCCCAGCTCTCCGCCAGAGCATTGACGTACAGGCTTGGCCCACAAGCAAGGGCCGTTAGTTTGGACGTGAGCATAGGGGACCGGAGGCGGTAGCGCCTTCGGTCTCTTTTTTTGCCGGCCACGGATGTGGCGGCTTTGCGACAAGTATGTGTGCAGAGAAAAGTTCTTGACTGGCGCCCGCAATCGTGCCATATTATCTAACCGCACGCGCCGTTACCTCAGCTGGATAGAGGACCTGACTACGAATCAGGGCGTCATAGGTTCGAATCCTATACGGCGCACCACGAACGCGCAGGCCAGACGAGTTTTTCTCGTCTGGCCTTTTTCTTATCCGATAAGCCTAAATCTCCTCTGCTGCGGGCCGATACGTCACGCCCGTGGCGGGTCCTAGCGCCTGATACGAGTACGGCACGCCCTTGGCATCGCAAAGATCCATAAGGTCGATGAGGGCATGCCTACCACCCTGGAAGAACGAGCCAAGATGAGTTCTTATCTCCCCTTCTGCTTTGGCGCCATTTCCCAGGAGCTGGGCAAGTCCGTCCATGGCCTCTGGCGAGAAGACAACACGTACCTTATGCGAGGACTCCCCATACGCTACGCTTGCGGAGGGACCGCTAACCTCCTCGCTTACCATGAGGGACCCGTCCTCGGCGTAGCCGGACGTGACCACGGAGACATCCCCAAGCCGCTCCTCGCGGGCGACAACCTGCATCCCGTTCTTCTGCTTGTCCTTCGCTGTCATTTTTGCCCCTCCCCTTTGGATTGTGTGTTTCACTCAGTCTACCTCATTGGCGCCAAGAATGCGAACATATGTTCTTATCTGTCATTCACCGGCAATTCCCTTCGGCGAGCGGCATGCACCCAAGGCTACAGAGGGCGTTTTCTCCGGGTACCTTAGAACAAGTTGTCTTGTGGACGGAGGAATGCATGAGCAAGGTCGACGGAGTGGGCGTTGCGTTCTGCGGTGGTGGCTTTCGCTCGTACGCCGAGGTCGCGGTTGTCGAGAATCTAGCCCGCGAGGGAATCACCATTGGCGCCGTTGCTGGAACCTCGATGGGATCGCTTGTCGCGGCCCTTGTGGGGGCGGGGCTCTCGCCGCAGCGGGTCGCCGAGCTTCTTGTGGAACTTGATCACCGGGTTGTGGAGACGGGCACCCTCAAGAACCTGCGCCTGCGCGTAATCAACATGGTGACCTCGAATGGCATTGTGGAGTCCGAGAAGATGCAGGAGCTTGCCCGTAGCGTTCTTGGCGAGGCGGGCATCCATACCTTTGGCGACTTCATCATGCCAGTGGCCATGCCGGCCGTAGACATTGTCTCGGGCGAGCTCACCGTGTTCACGAACGACCCGGAGCTCTTCAAGAGTACAGGCGCTGGCTGGACCTGCATCTCGGGCGATGATCTTGACGTGGCAAGCTGTGCCTGCGCCTCGGCCTCGTATCCCCTGGTCATTGCACCAACCGCCTACAGGGGACACGTCTACATGGACGGCGGCTGCCGCATGAACCTCCCCACACCTCTATTCGACCGCAGCTCAGTCGACGCCGTGGTGGGCGTGGGAATGATTCGCCAGCTCGAGCCGCTCAACGACCTCAAGCCGCTTGCCATTGCACAGAGAACCATGTCGTGCGGCGCAAATCAGCTCGACCGTCTGCACGCTCAGGCCGCCGACATCTACGTCAACCTGCCAGTCTCGGGCGCAGACGCCTTCCAGGCGGGAACCGGTCAGCAGGTCATCGACGAGGCGCGTGAGATGCTCCGCGCCAATCCGGTTGACTGGAGCCCCGCGCGTCCCAGCGCCTTCTCGGCCATGCGACGCGCCGCCGTCGACGCCATCGCCAGCATGGTCCGCGGCTGGCAGAGCTCGCAGCAGAACTTCCAGCAGAACTCCTAGCGCAGCAACGCATTGCAGCACAAGAAAGGGGATGCCGCCACCAGGCGACACCCCCTCAATGAGACAAAGGAAAACTCCCTTTGTCTCACGCCAGCGGCTTGATGACTTCCATGTCGCGCATATAGGGACGCAGAACCTCGGGCACCGTGATGGAGCCGTCGGCGTTCTGGTAGTTCTCCATGATTGCGGCCATGGTGCGCCCAACGGCAAGGCCAGAACCGTTGAGGGTGTGGACCAGGCGCGTACCCTTGAACTCCGCGGGGTCCTTGTAGCGGATGTTCGCGCGGCGTGCCTGGAAGTCCCAGCAGTTGGAGCAGGAGGAGATCTCCTTGTAGTTGTTGTAGCTGGGCAGCCAGACCTCGAGGTCGTAGCACTTGGTGGCCGAGAAGCCAATGTCACCAGTGCAGAGCGTGACCACGTGGTAGGGCAGGCCAAGGAGCTGCAGGCACCTCTCGGCCTCGGCGACCATGCTCTCGAGCTGGTTCATCGAGTCCTCAGGCTTGGCAAACTTGACCATCTCGACCTTGTCGAACTCGTGCACGCGGATGATGCCGCGCGTGTCGCGGCCGGCGGAGCCAGCCTCCTCACGGAAGCACGGCGTGAAGGCGGTGTACCAAAGCGGCAGCTTGTCACCGTCGAGAATCTCGTCCCTGTGGATGTTGGTGAGCATGACCTCAGCCGTAGGGATGAGGTACATTCCGCCGCTCACGTGATAGAGGTCCTCGTCGAACTTGGGCAGCTGACCCGTGCCAAAGAGGGAGTCATAGTTGGTGATGACGGGCGGCCACCACTCGGTGAAGCCGGCCTTCACGTGCGTGTCGATAAAGAAGTTGATGAGTGCGCGCTCCATGAGGGCGCCCGCGCCACCAAGCAGGTAGAAGCGCGTGCCGGCAAGCTTGATGCCGCGCTCGAAGTCGATCATGCCAGTGGAGGGGCCAAGGTCCCAGTGTGCCTTGGGCTCGAAGTCGAACTGCGTGGGCTCGCCCCAGCGACGGACCTCGGGGTTGTCGGAGTCGTCGACGCCATACGGCACGGACTCGTGCGGGATGTTGGGGATGGCAGCGACCAGGTCAAACAGGTCCTTCTCGACCTTGGTGCGCTTGTCGTTAAGCTCGGCGATGCGGTCCTTGCTGGCCGCGACCTTGGCCTTCGCAGCCTCAGCCTCGTCCTTCTTGCCCTCGCGCATGAGCTGGCCCACCTGCTTGGAGATGGAGTTGCGGTCTGCCTGAAGCTGCTCAACCTCGGCGATGACCGAGCGACGCTCCTCGTCAAGCTCGAAGAAGCGCTCGCGATCCCAATGCGCGTTCTGGCGAGAGGCGCAGGACTTGTCTACGAGGTCTGGATTCTCTCGCACGAACTTAATGTCGAGCATGTGTGAACTCCCTTGCGTATGTGCGACGATATGCCGCAGCGATGTCCGGCGCGCCAAAGCCGCTACTGCGGCTCGGCGGCGCTCCAAGTATATACTTGTGCGGTATCCGTTGGCCCCTTGCGGGCCCAAAGCCCGGGAGGCTTACGTATGGACTTCTTCACCTGGCTCTTCAGTGATAGGACCGGCGTGGTGTGCCTGGTGATTGGCGGCATGCTGGTATGCCTGCTCATCTCGTTTGTCCTTGAGCGCCGCACGCGCAAGGAATACTACAACCACGAGAAGTCCGACGACGACTGGGACCTCTTTGACGACGACGAGGACGAGGACGCTGACAAGTAACCTCATGGGGCTATAGGGCTGAGAAGAACGGCGGTACCGGTGCGACGAGCGACGGTACCGCTTGTTGTATGTACGAAACCCCAGCTCCGACGCCATTTTGCCGCCGGAGGGCAGGTTTTAGCAGCAAGTTTGTACAAAAGGGGCTCTCAGGCGGCAATTTGTCTCCGGAAGGCGCGTTTTGGCAGCAGGTGCGTACAAAATCCTTGTTCCGGCGGCATTAATTCGCCTGAGTGCGCATTTCCGTGTTGCGCCGTGCGAGAGCCGACCGGGCAACTGAAAAAAGAGCTCCTCCGCTGGAAACCCAACGGAGGAGCTCTGACATTTCATGGTGCGGGCGAAAGGACTTGAACCTTCATGAGGTTCCCAAGGGGATTTACCCTCGTGGAACCTCATACCCTATTACATACTCTGAGCTGCGATTATATGGAATATCGCGGAATCTCGCGTAACGTCGATACAGTGCAATTTGCGCCTGATTTGCGCCTGATTTGCGCCTAAATTTGGCGGTCGCCAACTGGGCGTTTACCAATGTTCGACCCTGCAAGGCAGGAGAATACGGTCCACCACCCCCTGAATGCCGCATCCCCACCCATGGTATGCGACGCCGGATTGACAAGGCCATTTGCACCATGACGTTTGAGCAGGTAGGCGGCGCGTTCTAAGGCGTTCTAAGGCCCTGCGAACCACAGCGTGGGTAAAAACTGCGCGGACAAATAAGTATCGGGGGGATAAAGGCCCTAGGCCGCCGGGAGGGCCGGGGGAATGACAGCGAAAGACCCCCCTGGGTCAACCAGAGGGGTCCAATAACGTCCGTCACCTGCAAGACCGTCTCAAAGTCTGCAGCGCGCTCTCATATGCCTTGAGCAGGCGGAGGTACCCGGCGTCGTGCGCCGTGCGCCCGCTCAGGTCCACCTCCAAGGCCGCGACCTGCCGCGCCAACGGCCTCAACAGGTCGCGCGTCGCGGGTGAGCGCACGCCGCAATCGCTGAGAATCTCACTTTCCCTGCTGTCGCAATCGCCATCCATCGCGTTGCGCCTCCTCTCGTCTCCTCCCGGTCTCCCGCCTCCCACGCGGGGCTGGGGAACCGGGGTCTCCGCAGTGTTCCCCACAGCGGGGGTACGGGCAACGGCAAGGCCCTGTTGCCGTGCCCTCCGTGGGGAGGGGTACCCTCCTCCCTCCTATATATAGGGGGGGAGGGGACCCCTTTGGCCTACGTCACCTCCTCAACGAGCCACGTGTTGCCGTCTTGGTGGGTGGACCTGAACGGGAACCAGTCCCGGTTCTTGGCCTCGAAGAATCGCTCGAACTGCTTGTAGCTGACCTCCCCGGTACCCTCCCCCCACGTCGCGGCGTCGTACACTGCCGCCTTTGTCGGCTCCTCCCCCGCCCCCAGGCAGTCGGCAAGGGCCTGCCGCGTGGCACCCGCTATCGCCTCGCGTCGCCTGCCGCCCGCATCCTTGCTCTTGGCGTTGGCCTCCGCCCTCACGTCCGCGCCGCGCAGGCTGCACTCGCCCAGGAGGTCGCCGGGGCTGGCGAGGGTGTGGACGGGATAGGTCCACACCACATCGAAGCTGCGGAAGCGCGGGAAGTCGCGCACGACGCCCTCCACGCGGTAGGCAAGCGCGTTCTCGCCTATGTCGTAGCGGCGGTACCGCTCGTTGAGGAGCTGCTGGTGCTCCTCGTCAAGAAATAGCGGGCTGACGTCTAGGAGCGCGTCGCCGTTGCGGCCGGTCGCGCCGCTGCCCGCGCCCCTGTCTATCGCATCCTTGGCACCGGCCGCGCCCTTTGGGTGGTGGTGGACCAGAAGGCACGCGCAGCCAAGCCTCCGCTGAATGCGCCTCACGACGCGGAAGAGGGCGGCCATGTCGGAGGCGGAGTTCTCGTCGCCGGTCTCAATCATGTACATCGGGTCTAGCACGAGGAGCTTGAAGAAGCCGCGCGCCGGTTGCCCCTGCGCCTCGGCCATCTGCCGCCCGTAGTGAACAATGTCCCTCTCCAACTCGTCCAACGGCGCAACGTAGTCGCGCAGGCTCCATGGGTAGAGGTTCTCGCCGCACGCGGCAGAATAATCAGGAGCATGCATAAATTCTGAACGATATGCGATTATCTCCCTAATTCGCTCGTAGAGGCTGCCCTTCTGCATCTCGAAGTCGCAGTAGAGCACTCGCCCGCGCTCGCAGGCGTGGCCAAGGAAGTCCGCGCCCGCGCAGACGCTGATTGACAGGTTGAGTGCCATCCACGTCTTGAAGCTCTTGCTGCCGCCGTTGAGGTAGGCGAGGGCACCCTCGCGCAGGAACCCCTCTATGAGCACCGGCGCAAGCCTCGGCGGGTCCTCCTGCCACGAGCTGAACCTGGCGGGGGCTGGCACGCTCGGCGCGTAGCCGCTCTCCTCCCCTGCCTCGCGCACCCAGGCGGACCATTCCGCGAATGTCGCCGCGCCGATACCCGTCGCCAGGAGAGCCTGCTCCTGGTCGCCGCGCCTCGCCCCCGCGAGGCGCGTTAGGCGACTGGGATTCTTGCAGGCAGGGTCATGGGGAAGCCCATTGGTGTCGCACACGGAATAAACGAGGTCGCGCCTACAGGCCCACTCCTCGCGCGTGAGGTGCTCGCCGGGGTCCTCGACTCGCACGACGGCGTGAACGGACTTGTGGCCGCTGTCCACCACGCAAGAGCATGGGAGGCGCAGGGCAACTATGCGCCGCAGCTGCTCGCGCTTGGCCTCTCGGAGCTGCTCGGCATCCATGTTGGCGACGTCGGGGTCGCTCTCCACAAGGACGTTGCGGAAGCGGGTCACGTCCGCGTCGCACTCGGCCCTCTTGCCGTGGCTCTCGTGCTCGCCATCGGTCGGGTTGCAGCGCAGCCACGCGCCGCCCTCCCCTGCCAGGGAGAGAAGCACGTCGGCCGCCTCGGGGTCCCCAAGGGAGGAGGCGGGGACCATGCGGCCCGCGCCGCAAGGCTCGCCTCCCATGGCTTCCGTGACCACGTTGGCAAGCTCCCCCGGATTGAACATAGCGGCCATCTGGGCGCGGAGCTGCTCGGCTGGCGTGAGGTCGGGAGGCTCGGGAATCTCGACGCCGGACAGGTCCACCCCACCCAGCAAGCAGGGGACCAGCTCGTCCGTGGCACCCCTCACAGGGAGGTGCGCCGCGCTGCCATCCCCACCCACGCCCCCGCATCTGGCCGCGACCTCGGGGCTGAATCCGCTCGGGTTTGTGTAGGCGGACTCGACGCACTTGGCGGCCTCCCGGTCCTGAAGCGGGGGACGGCACACGGCCCTGTTCTCGTCCGCCACGAGCCGCAGGGCGTCGGCCTCGGGCACGCTGCGGGCGTTGAGCGAACAGGCGTACTTGAACAGGTAGGAGTTCCGCCCGGTCTCGCCGTTGCCGTTGTCCCCCGACTCGTACACCGCCGTCTGCCTCACGAAACGCTCCACCTAATCGCCCCCCGCAGAACTCCACCAGGGCGGCCTTGGGGACGCGAATCAGGCGGCCGCAGCGTATCCCGCGCAGCTCACCGCGTCGTATCATCGCTCGCACGGTCTTTGGGTCCACCTGCAGCGCGGCGGCGGCCTCGGCGGTCGTGAGCACGTCGGGCATTCCGGCAAACATGGTGCTTCCGGCTGGGGTGGTGGACCCCGAAGGCTCGGCCATCATTCGGCCTCCTTTTCGCGTAGTCCACGCATCCGGAGCATGGGCGCGAGGGACGGGCACTCCTCGCACACGAGCAATGCAAGCCCTCGCCCCAGCAGCCTGTTGTGCGGAACCGTGACCCTGCGGCCCTCATCGTCCGTGAAGTCGTGGATTTGGGAAAGCTCGTCCGTGAGACGGCGGAAGGACTCATAGGTGCGGCCCTCGTGCTGCGCCCTCGCGAGGCAGCCCACGAGCCAGAACCACGCATCCTGCTTGCCATCGCGCCACTCTCGGGCAAGGCGCAGCGCACAATCGTCCTCTGACGGCACATCTGCCGTATCATTCTTGTTGGCAGCATCATTGCTGCGGTTCATGCGCTCGTCGTGCTGCAGATTTCCTAGGTCCTCGGCACGACGGGCGTTTTCTTTTTTCTCCATGAGCTAACCCTCCTCAGTCACGTCCACAACCCTGCGGCCCTCGTCGCGCCCTGCTCGGGCCAGTCCGCAGCACCAGCGGACCTTTCTGCTGCCCTTCTCGCGCTTGACCGACACGGCGACGGCGCACTCCGCACCCCTGCAGCAGCCGTTCTTGATTGGGCACAGGGGCCGCTCGAACCACTCGCGCTCCATCACTCGCCCACCTCCTCGAACAGCTCGGCGGGGTCACCCTTATAGCCAATGGCATCGGCAAGCTCGCGAAGTGCCTTTGGGTAGGGCTTCCTACTCCCACGCTCGAATTCATAGATTGCCGTTGCGTTGACGCCTGAGAGGACCGACAGTCGGGACCTTGAGAGTCCCCTTTCCTCCCGGAGTTTCGTAATCCGCTTCATAGATTTCCTTTCTGAGATTGCGGTTGCTACTTGCAACTTTATCGTCTAGCATTATTGGCGGTTAAACTACTACCTTTTTCTAACCGCCCAATTTCGCAACAGAGAGGAAGATGCAAATGGGTAAGCAGACTTGGCACCTTCAGTTGAAATGGAGAAGTGCCCCAAGCATCGGCGACCTGTCAGTCCTGACATTCCCCCTCCAACTCGACGAGGGCATCTCGCCATTTGACGGAGGCAAGGGAACCGTGTTCCCCAGGTACCAGGTGAACGGAGAGAGCATCCAATTCAATGTCCCCGTTGCGAAGAGGCTCGACGCGGAGTTCTATCTCGACGAGTTCATGAAACTCGACCCAAACGACACCCCCGCGCTCGTCGACTTCATGAGCACATACGGCATCATCACGAGTCCCTATCGCGACCCACTCACGGAACCCATGAGGGCGTCGGTCTCGGTCTCACCGCTCTACGAGGAAAGAGAAGACGGAAGGCGTGCCAGGTTCCCCTCAACATCAAGCGAGAAGGCGCAGAAGGCGGCCAAGGAGACGTATGAGTCCGTCAACTCGGCGCATCACAACATCCTGAAGGATACATTCCTGTTTTTTCCAAAGGCGACATACCGGTACGCACCGATAGAGGAATGTTCCTTGGCCGCCATATGGCTTCAAAGAGTGATACGGGAACTCGTTGCAGCCAAGACAGAGGGCTCCCAGTTGGAGGACATCTGGTTGCAAATCTACGCGAAGGACACGAGCCACACCGTTGAAGAGGTGGTTGGCTTCGTTAATCCGTATTTCCCGCTGGTAAAGATGGTCACGCCCAATGAGCAGGACGCGCTCACATCACCACATGGAGAGACGCCGCGCACGGTTACACTTCCCGCGACAATTGCCATTCTCACCCAACTCCTCATAGGTCTCTCGAAAGACGAGGGGTACAAGGTTTGTCCCGTCTGTGGGCGGACGTTCATGTACAAGCGCGGCAAGGCGGGGACCGTGGCAAGGCGGAGCAACTCCACATATTGCTCTGACTACTGCCAGCGCAAGGCAAATCACGACAAAGACGCGCGCAAAAGTCATTCTAAGAGGCAGGGCGACCACGGGAGCGACCAGAAATGAAGGTTCAGAGCGACGGCGTTCTGATAGCACTCGACAAGGGCCGCAACTGCAGGAATTGGAAGCTGCAGGTGAGCCTCGGCTACGACAACCTGACGGGAAGGTACCGCAAGACCAGTAGGACGGTCCACGACATGAGCAAGACGGAGGCCAAGGAGGAGCTGCGCAGGTTCATCCTTGAGCTTCAGAACCAGTCCACCCTAGACGCCAACACCGTGACGGTCGGCGCGTACGCGGAGGAATGGCTCGAAGGGCGTCGCAACGCCGCGCAGCCCCCACGCGCGGGAACCCTGCGGAACAACTCCGTTGCCGTGCGCACAATCACCAAGAGCCTCGGGGACGTGCTCCTGAAGGACCTCAACGCGCAGCAGGTGGCATCCTTCTACGCCGGTCTGGTAAGCGGAGAGGCGACGCTGAGCGGCAAGCCCATGAGCGGGACCTCCGCCCGCAAGATAGCCACGACGCTGCAGCAGATGCTCTCCAAGGCGGTCCGGCGTCGGCTGATACCCTCCAACCCCTGCGACCTCTTGGAGCGCGAGGACAAGCCCCAGGTGGACACGAGGGAGAAGGAGCCTCTGTCGGACGCGGACGCGGCACGTCTCGTCGCCAACCTCTACGACGGCGCACCGGACGCGCACCGCATGGGCGCGACCCTCTGCCTAGAGCTGAGGCTGAGGCGCGAGGAGACGCTCGGCCTCTCGTGGGGTGACGTCGACCTCCTGCACGGCGTGATGCACGTCCATGGGGCGTACACACAGGACGAGCTTGCGATTATGAAGCCCAAGAGCGAGAAGGGCGACCGATACATCCCGATAGCGGGAAGCCCGCTGCAGGCGCGCCTCCTCCAATGGGCCAAGGCCCAGGGGGTCCACCTCTCCTCCCTCGGGCTGCCGCAGACGGCACTAACGCCGGTCATAACGAGCACGACGGGCGGCCGCATACAACCCAACAACTTCTCTAGGTGGTGGACCTCGTACTGCAAGCGCATCGGAATCCGGGTCTGCGGGCTGCACACGCTGCGGCACACGTTCGCAAGCTCTCTGGCTCGGCGCGGGGCAAACGTGAAGGACATTCAGGACCTCATAGGCGACGCGACGGGAGACGTCGCCCTCAACGTGTACATGCACGCCAACGAGGACAACAAGCGGCGCGCCATGAGCGCGGTTAGCGGCCTGTTCCACGGCGGTCTGCAGGAGACGGTCACGGGGCTACCAGAGCACAGCGTGGCCTAGTCTCTCGTGCGATTTGCGCCTGATTTGCGCCTAGAGACACGAGAAGGGCGTCTCCGCTTGCGGCCTTAAGCCATCTACCTGCGGAAACGCCCTTAAATTTCATGGTGCGGGCGAAAGGACTTGAACCTTCATGAGATTGCTCTCATACGGACCTGAACCGTACGCGTCTGCCAATTCCGCCACGCCCGCGTGCTGGGATATATTACAGCATCCGACCGAAAATGCCAACAGAAGTTTGGCAAAAACGGGTCTTTACTCGCCCATCTCCGCGCGGGTCTCGTCGATGATGCGGCGCACCTCGGCGGCGTTCTTGGCGATGTCATCCGCGGA
>ERZ841120.257-NODE-257-length-45319-cov-47.571558_pt1 | contig 45319 bp, 42 predicted proteins | sample MGYA00519572_ERZ841120 | MGnify/ENA primary metagenome ERZ841120 (study PRJEB31850, sample SAMEA3708890) | human gut metagenome | biome: human gut; feature: human-associated habitat; material: faeces | place: China | collected 2014 ...
CCTTTACACCTTATATAATAAAAAAGTTGTATTTTTGCAAATTGATATGTTACATTCGTAGAAATACATTAAGACAATGAATACAGAAAATAAAGAGAAGCAAGAAGAAAAGAAGAACGACGAACAGAGCCAGACAAAGTTCGACAACTCAGGTCAGAAGATCAAGATCTTTGTGATTGATACAGGTAAGATCAAACAGACCAAGGCTTTTGCCCGTCAAGACGGTACCCTACTTGGTATCGTATGGGTAGCCAGTTTCGTTTGTACCATGCTGGCAGCCGATCCGGAATACCATTTTTTGGGATTGTTTTCCAATCTCCTCATCCTCTCTACCCCATTCGTGGTGGCAAAGCGACTGAAATATTTCCGTGATGTGGTAAGAGAAGGTCATATCTCCTTCAAGCACGGATTGTATTACTGTGTCCAGACATTCTTCTATGCCACCTTGCTGCTCACCATCATACAGTATCTCTGGTTCCGATTCATGAATACCGGTATGTTTATGACCCAGCTTCAGGCGAACTACCAGATGATAGCCCAGGCTTATCAGTTGACAGCAGAGGAATCCAAATCCCTCTTCGATGCCATCACGATGATGAAGCCTATCGCATGGGCATCCATGTTCATGATCACCGACCTGGTAGCAGGCGCAGTACTCAGTCCGATTCTCGCAGCCATCTATTCAAAGAAACGAATCAGCCAACAGTAACCGGCAAATTAGAAAATCTTAAAACATAACATAAGAAAATGGATATTTCAGTTATAGTTCCTCTTTTCAACGAGGAAGAATCATTGCCAGAACTCTTTGCTTGGATCAAGCGAGTGATGGACACCAACGATTTCACATACGAAGTTATCTTCGTGAACGATGGTTCTACCGACCGTTCATGGAATGTCATAGAAGAACTTGCAGAGAAGTTCGAGCAGGTAAAGGGCATCAAGTTCCGCCGCAACTACGGAAAGAGTCCGGCACTCTATTGTGGATTCAAGGAGGCACAGGGAGATGTAGTCATCACCATGGATGCAGACCTGCAGGATTCTCCTGACGAGATTCCGGGACTCTACCAGATGATCACCAAGGAAGGCTACGACCTCGTTTCCGGTTACAAGCAGAACCGCAAGCAGGGTGACCCTCTCAGCAAGACCATCCCTACCAAGCTGTTCAATGCTACAGCCCGCAAGGTAAGCGGAATCCATAATCTCCATGACTTCAACTGCGGACTGAAGGCTTATCGCCGCGAAGTCGTCAAGAACATCGAGGTATATGGCGAGATGCATCGCTACATCCCATATCTTGCCAAGAACGCCGGCTTTGCCAAGATTGGCGAAAAACCGGTTCACCATCAGGCACGCAAGTTCGGAACCTCCAAGTTCATGGGCTGGAACCGTTTCGTAAACGGCTATCTCGACCTGATGACCCTCTGGTTCCTCAGCAACTTCGGCAAGAAGCCAATGCACGTATTCGGATTCCTGGGCAGTCTCGTATTCTTCATCGGCTTCCTCTCGCTCATCGGCTTGGGCATCGACAAGAGCATCGACCTCTACCATGGCGTATATGGTCATCTCATCACCGACTCCCCATACTTCTACATTGCGCTCATCGCTATGGTACTGGGTAGCCAGTTCTTCCTTGCCGGATTCCTGGGCGACCTGATCAGCCGTCAGAATCCAAACCGTAACGATTATCAAATAGAAAAGGAAATAAGATGCGGAAAATAATACCAATGGTCATCCTGATGATGGTGCTCACGATGGTAGGGTGTTCCACCCTCGACTGCCCGCTCAACAACACGACTTACACCAAGTACAAGTTGATGGGCAACATCAAGACCCTGCAGGACACCATGACCATCTCGACCACCAAGACAGCGGGCACCGACAGCGTGCTCATCAACAAGGATGTGAAAGTAGATAGTTTCATTCTTCCGATGAGTTATCATCAGCCGGAGGATGTTTTCTACTTCGAGATTCGCAACCGCGATCATCAGGTGTGGAAAGACACGGTGACCGTGAAGAAGGAGAATTATTCGCATTTCGAGTCTGTGGATTGCGGTCCGTCATTCTTCCATACCATTACGGAGGTGAAGACCACTCACAACTACATCGACTCGATAGTCATCAACAATAAAGAGGTAAATTATGATGCATCTAAAGCACATTTCTATATCTATTTCGGCAATCGCCACTAAGACAGCTTCCATGGGGATAACCAAAGCTGTTTCTTTGGAGATGACAAAAGCTGTGGAGAAAGGAGCTTTTCTTCTGGCTTGTCTTCTGATGCTGGGAGGTGCTTCTGCGAATGCACAGAACCAGAAGAAGATGGCTACTGTGGAGAAGGATACCATCCCGTTCTTCCGCGGAATGGCTGTGGGAATAGATGTCATCGGACCGGTTCAGCTGATGGTCAGCGATTACGGTCAGTATGAGGCATCCCTCCGTATCAATCTCAAGGACAAGTACTATCCGGTCTTCGAGCTGGGATATGGCAAGGCTGATGCCAGCGACGAGAGCACGAAGATCAATTACAAGACCAGCGCTCCCTATGCCCGCATTGGTATAGACTGGAACCTACTGAAGAACAAGCACGACGATTACCGTCTGTTCGGTGGCTTCCGCTACGGTTTTACCTCCTTCAAATACGATGTCACCTCTCCTCCTATCCAGGACCCAATATGGGGTGGCGATGTTCCTTATGGAGCCGAAGGCGTGAAGAGCAACTATCACTGGCTGGAAGGAGTCTTCGGAGTAGATGCCAAGATCTGGGGTCCCGTCCGCATGGGATGGAGCTTCCGATACAAACGCCGGTTGGCTAAGAAGGATGGCGAAATAGGCAACAGCTACTATGTGCCGGGCTTCGGTAAGCAAGGCGGTTCCCGATTAGGCGGCACCTTCAACGTTACACTTGAGATATAATCCGAGATATAGACAGATCGTTCATTCAAATTTCGCAAAAGCGGAAGTTCAGTAAGCAAGACAATGAAAAAAAAGAAACTGATTTGGCAGATACCTTTTCTGCTCATTCTGATCATAGGCAGTATCTTCGTGATACGCCAGCAGCGCAACACCCCATTCCAGAAAGATGAGGGTATGGTGTTCGGCACCATCTATCACATCACTTACCAGAGCGACACCAACTATCAGAAAGAGATAGAGGCTGAGTTGCAGAAGGTGGACAATTCACTCTCCCCATTCAACAAGGCCTCCATCATCTCCCGCATCAACCGCAATGAAAAGGTGAAGGTAGATGAGATGTTCAGCGAGGTATTCCAACTCGCCGAGAAGATTTCCGGAGATACAGACGGAGCCTTCGATATCACCGTGGCGCCTATGGTGAATGCCTGGGGATTCGGTTTCAAGACCGGTAACCCTCCTACTCGACAGACCATCGACAGTCTGCGTGCCATCGTGGGATTCCACACCGTTTCCCTGCAGGATGGTTACGTCATCAAGAAGAATCCGAAGACGATGCTCGACTGCTCTGCCATTGCCAAGGGATATGGCACCGATGTGGTAGCGAGATTCCTCAAGAAGAAGGGCGTGCAGAACTTCATGGTAGAGATAGGTGGAGAAATCGTGGTTAACGGCAACAGCGAGAAACTGCAGCCTTGGCGCATCGGAATCAACAAGCCAACAGATGATTCGCTCAACACCAATCAGGCTATCCAGGATGTAGTCAGCGTAAGCAATATCGCGATGGCAACCAGTGGCAACTACCGCAACTTCTACTATAAGAACGGAAAGAAATATGCCCACACCATCGACCCAAAGACAGGCTATCCAGTGCAGCACAACATCCTCTCTGCCACCGTATTTGCAGATGACTGTGCCACTGCCGATGCCTATGCCACCTCGTTCATGGTACTGGGATTGGATGGAGCCAAGAAGATCCTGGAGAAACATCCCGAGCTTTGCGCCTATCTGATTTATTCAGACCAGAAGGGCAGCAACCAAATCTGGTATTCTCCATCTCTTCAGAAGAAGTTAGGAAAATAAAGTTCTGAAGAACTTAGGAATTCAACTTTCACAAATAAGCTCAATACGCCCAGAAAGGGCATAAGCTCCTAGCCCAGGGCAACACCCTGGGTATAATAGCAATCGACAAGGCGCCCTGAAAGGGCAAAAGCTTTGATATACAAATAATAAAGAACGATGCAGGAAGATAAGTTATACGATACGCTCTTGAATCTGCCTCTGTTTCTCGGAATGAGCCGCGCCGACCTTCTTCAGATTGCCGGACATACCAAGTTCGATTTCCAGAAGATAGAAGGAGGTGAGACTTTAACCGAGATAGGTGAACCCTATCACCGGTTGCTCTTTCTCCTTTCCGGAGAAGTGGCAGTAGAGACCATGGCAGATGACCGTGGGTACAGAATCGTAGAGACCATCAAGGCACCGGAGGTATTCATGATAGAACGCCTCTTCGGATACGACCAGCACTCGCCCCATCACTATGTGGCGAGAAATGACTGCAGCCTGATGAGCATCAGCAAGAAAGAAGTGCTGCGACTCGCCAAACAATACGAAATCTTCCACATCAATCTGCTCAACCTCATCTCCACCCAGGCACAGAGAAGCAATCGCCGCCTCTTCAGGGTACCCCCGAAGATGCTCAGCGACAGCATCATCCGATTCTTCGAGAATCATTGCCTACGCCCGGCAGGCGAAAAAAACTTCCACATCAAGATGGATCGCCTGGCACAGGAACTGAATGTCAAGCGGCTCAAGGTATCAGTGGCGCTCAACGAACTGGAGACCAAGGGACTGATCGAACTCCATCGCGGCAGAATCAGCATCCCTGCACTCGAGAAATTAATCAATAGATAACATTCACTCGAGAAATTAATCAATAGATAACAATTAAAATTATGCAAGATAATAATTCCACAAAGAATAACGAAACCCAGAAGAGAGAGAATCCTTTCTTCCTGCCCTATGGCACCCCACATTATACAGTCCCTTTCCACCGCATCCAGCTCGGTGATTACGAAGAGGCTTTCATGGAAGGTATCCGACGCGATGACGAGGCCACTGATAAGATTATCAATGACCCGGCAGAGCCTACCTTCGAGAATACCATTGCACGCGTAGATACCGAGAAAGGGGAGCATTATTACGATCTTCTGAGTCGTGTTTCCAATGTATTCTCTTGTATGATGAGTGCAGAAACCTGCGATGAGATGGAAGAACTGGCACAGAAACTGAGTCCGATCCTCACCAAGCATGCCAACGATATCACCCTGAACAAGAAGCTCTTCGAGCGCATCAAGTTCGTTCACGATCATCCTAACCGTGAACTCAATGCCGAGGAACAGATGCTCCTCGACACCAGCTACGACGGTTTCGTGCGCAGCGGTGCCCTGCTCGATGAAGAAGGCAAGGAGAAGCTGCGCAAGCTCACCGAGGAGGCAAGCATGCTCACCCTCCAGTTCTCGCAGAATTTGCTGAAGGAAAACAAGGCTTACACCCTGCATATCACCGATAAGGATCAGCTCGACGGACTCCCAGAGACCGCCATCGCTGCCGCAGCCCATAATGCAAAGGAGAAGAACGAAGAGGGATGGATCTTCACCCTCGACTTCCCTAGCTACTCTCCTTTCATGACCTACTCTACCCAGCGCAAACTCCGCAAGCAGATGTACATGGCGAGAAATACCGTCTGCACCCACGACAACGAGCAGAACAACCTGCAGATCTGTCAGCGACTGGTCAACCTGCGCAGAGAGCTGGCACAGCTTCTGGGCTTCGAGACCTATGCCGATTACGTACTCCGTCATCGTATGGCAAGCACCACAGAAAATGTGTATAAGCTTCTGAACGATCTCATCGATGCCTACAAGCCTACCGCCATCCACGAGACGGCAGAGGTAGAGGCACTCGCCAAGAAACTGGAGGGCGATGATTTCGAGATGCAACCATGGGATTTCGGATTCTATTCTCATAAGCTCCAGATGGAGAAGTACAATCTCGATGCAGAGATGCTTCGTCCTTATTTCCAGCTCGATAAGGTGATTGATGGCGTATTCGGTCTTGCCAACAAGCTCTACGGTATCACCTTCCAGGAGAACAAGGACATCCCGGTCTATCATCCTGATGTCAAGGCATACGAGGTATTCGATAAGGATGGCAGCTATCTGGCAGTCTTCTATGCCGACTTCTTCCCTCGCAAGGGCAAGCAGGGAGGTGCCTGGATGACAGAGTTCCAGGGACAGTGGATAGATTACAAGGGCACCAATGTGCGCCCTCATGTCAGCGTGGTAATGAACTTCACCAAGCCTACCGCCGAGAAGCCAGCCCTCCTGACCCTGGGCGAGGTAGAGACCTTCCTCCACGAGTTTGGTCACAGCCTCCACGGCATGTTTGCCAACACCCGTTTCGAGAGTCTTTCGGGCACCAATGTATGGTGGGACTTCGTAGAGTTGCCATCCCAGTTTATGGAAAACTATGCGGTAGAGAAGGATTTCCTGCGCACCTTTGCCTTCCATTACGAGACAGGCGAACCATTGCCGGACAATCTCATCGAGCGCATTGTGAAGAGCCGCAACTTCATGACGGCTTATGCCTGCCTGCGCCAGGTAAGTTTCGGATTGCTGGATATGGCATACTATACCAAGAAGGATGCCTTCACCGAAGATATCATCCCATTTGAGAAGGAGGCATGGAAAAAGGCGATGATCTTCCCTCAGTTGCCTGATACCTGCATGACCGTACAGTTCTCTCATATCATGGCAGGAGGATATGCGGCAGGTTACTACAGCTACAAGTGGGCAGAGGTGCTCGATGCCGATGCCTTCAGCGTATTCAAGAAGAACGGCATCTTCGATCAGGCTACCGCCCAGAGCTTCCGTGACAATATCCTTTCTAAGGGAGGCACCGAGCATCCGATGACCCTCTACAAGCGATTCCGCGGACAGGAGCCAACCATCGATGCCCTGCTCGAACGCAACGAGATTAAGAGGAATGTAGAATCTAAATAAGATATGTAGTATCTAAAGTAGAATCTATATAGAAAATGTTGAATCTAAATAGAAAATGTTGAAGGATGGAAAATCAACTTTCTAAACAGAAGAAGCTCGACCTGCGCTATCTGCGCATGGCTCGCATCTGGGCTGAGAACAGCTACTGCAAGCGCCGCCAGGTAGGTGCGCTGGTGGTGAAGGACAAGATGATCATCAGCGATGGATACAATGGAACTCCCAGCGGATTCGAGAACATCTGCGAGGAGAACAATGTAACCAAGCCATACGTTCTGCATGCCGAGGCCAACGCCATCACCAAGCTGGCTCGCAGCAGCAACAACAGCGAGGGCAGTACACTCTATGTCACTGCCTCTCCCTGCATCGAATGCTCCAAGCTCATTATCCAGTCGGGCATCAAGCGTGTGGTCTATGCCGAGAAATACCGCCTCACCGACGGTGTGGATCTTTTGAAGCGTGCAGGAGTTGTGGTAGAATACATGAATCCGGATGAAGAAGAAACCTCACAGGATTAAAGAGAGAAAAAGAGAGAAAGAGACGTTAGTATATAAAATTAGTTAGTTATGAATATGAATAAGAATAAGACCAATCGGTATATGCCCTTCATCATGGCGCTCTGCGTTGTGCTGGGCATCATCATCGGCACATTCTTTTCGAATCATTTCGCCGGCAACCGACTCAATGTCATCAACAGTGGAAGCAACCGTCTGAACAACCTGCTCCACCTCATCGATGACCAGTATGTAGATGCCGTGAACATCGATTCGCTGGTCGATAAGGCGATTCCTCAGATTCTTGCCGAGCTGGATCCTCACTCTGTCTATATCAGTGCGAAGGATGCAGCAGCAGCCACCGACGACCTCAAGGGTTCGTTCTCGGGCGTAGGCATCGAGTTTGTCATCCGCCAGGACACCATCCATGTGCAGAATGTGATACAGAACGGACCAGCCGAAAAGGCTGGATTGTTGGCAGGGGATAAGATTGTAGCCGTAGATGGCAAGCCTTTCGTAGGCAAGATTGTCACCAATCAGGAAGCGATGCACCGCCTCAAGGGTCCTAAGGATACCAAGGTGAAGATTGGCGTCATCCGCTATGGCAGCAAGAAGGTGCAGACCTTCAGCGTCACCCGTGGCGAGATACCTACCAAGAGTGTCACCGCAGCCTATATGCTCGATGACAACACCGGATATATCCGCATCAAGAACTTCGGCGAGAACACCTATCCTGAGATGCTCATCGCGCTGGCAAAACTCTCACAGCAGGGATTCAAGAATCTCTGTATCGACCTGCGCGACAATTCGGGTGGTTATCTCACAGCCGCTGTGAACATGGCAAACGAGTTCCTGCCTGAGAAGAAACTCATACTCTATACCCAGGGCCGCAAGTCGCCTCGCCAGGATTACATGAGTGATGGCAAGGGTTCCTACAAGAAGATTCCGATGGTTGTGCTCATCAATGAGGGTTCTGCTTCTTCGGCTGAGATCTTTGCAGGAGCCATGCAGGACAACGACCGTGCCACCATCATCGGCCGCCGTTCGTTCGGTAAGGGATTGGTACAGCAGCAGATTGAGTTCCCAGACCACAGTCTCATCCGTCTTACCATCGCCCGTTACTATACTCCATCAGGCAGATGCATCCAGAAGCCATATACTCTGGGCGACAGCGGTGATTACGAGCAGGATCTCCTCACCCGTTATGAGCATGGCGAGTTCTTCTCGCAGGATAGCATCAAGCATACCGGTCCGGCTTACCATACCGGCATTGGCAGAGTGGTTTATGGCGGTGGTGGCATCACTCCAGATATCTTCGTTCCTGAAGATACCCTGGGTATGACATCTTACTTCAAGGAAGCGAGCATGAGCGGACTGATTCTCCAGTTTGCGTTTACCTATACGGACGACAACCGTCCTAAGTTGAACAATTTCAAGGAGATGATGGAACTCGCCGATTATCTTGATAAGCAGAACCTGGTAGAGCAGTTTGTCGTTTATGCCGACAAGCGCGGACTGAAGCGCCGTAACCTCCTCATCCGCAAGTCTCACAAGCTGCTGGACCGCGTTCTCGACAGCCGTATCATCTACAATATGCTGGATGAGCAGGCGTGGACAGAATACATCAACCAGGATGATCCTGTGATCAGGAAAACTCTTGAGGTCTTCAACAATCACGCCGCCTTCCCTAAGAAGCCTGCTGCACCGGCAAAGGCTGTAAAGGCTGGAAAGGCTGCAGGCAAAGTGGTAAAGAAGAAGTAAGCATGGATAAGAAAGAATTAAGAAAAATAATAAGAGATAGAAAGCGACAGTATTCCTCAAGTACTCTTGAGGAACTGTCGCTTTCCGTTTTATCTCATCTCGAAGAGAATGGGCATCTGCAGTCTGCTCATACAGTGATGATGTACTATTCCCTCCCCGACGAGGTGAATACCCATCGTTTCATCGATAGCCTGGTGGCTTCCGGTAAGAAGGTATTATTGCCCGAAGTAATTGACGATCATAATATGGTGCTTCATGAATACTGCGGAAGAGCGGATTTAAGAGAAGGCGCCTATCATATCATGGAGCCTGCAGGCGCCCTTTTCCCTCCCCATCGCTACAGTGAGATAGATGTAGCCATCATCCCGGGTATGGCATTCGATACCCAGGGTAATCGGCTGGGCAGGGGCAAGGCCTATTACGACCGCTTCCTCCCGAAGATTCCTGGAGCCTACAGAATAGGCATCGCCTTCCCCTTCCAGCTCCTGTCTCAGATTCCGACGGAGGAAACAGACATCGCCATGAACGAAATCGTCTCGTAAGAAAGAGATCATATCATAAAAAAAACACTAACTGTACGGTTGAAACGGGCTGAAAGCCCAAAAGCTCCTAGCCCAGGGCATCGCCCTGGGTATAATAGCAATCAATAAGACGCCCTGTAAGGGCAAAAGCTTTGTTTATTGCTTGGTTCTTTAAAGCTTTTGCCCTTACAGGGCGAAGGGTTTGCGCTCATAATTACCCAGGGCGATGCCCTGGGCTAGGAGCTTCTGCCCTTTCAGGGCGTATTGGGTAATTTAAACCGTACAGGTCGATATTTTTTGTTAAGAAATAGTAAAATCGGCTTTTCCCATGCAAGGATTAGCCTATTTTTCATTTTATCTTCAGAACTCACGATTCAGATTCCGATTCGGGAACTGCCTTTTAAAGAGGAACTGTCCCTTTGGGTTCAGGAGCGTTGAGTCATTAAAATGAACAAATAAATTAGAGAAATATGAACAAGAAAGTATTTAGTGCAGCTATTTTAGCTTCAGCTGCAATGGCTATGACTTCTTGCAGCACTAGCAAGAATGCACAGAATGAGAACGTAACAAAGGCTGAGAAGATAACAGAGGCAGAGGCTGCCCGTCCGTCAGCAGATGAGGAAATGGACGAAAGTTATCTTGTCCTCTCAGAGGCTCAGCAGAACATCGTGAAGAAGAATAATGATTTCGCTTTCAGACTCTATCAGCAGATCAGCGGCATGGATTCTGAGGTGGTTTCGCCGATGAGCATCGCCTATCTGATGGGAATGCTTGCGAATGGTGCCGACGGCAAGACTCAGCAGGAGATTCTGAAGGCAATCGGTTGCGAGGGCGTGAGCGTGAAGGAACTCAACGACTGTTATAAGGCGCTGATGCTTTCGGCTGGCAAGCTCGACAAGCAGACAACCGTAAATATTGCCAACTTTATCGCTATCAACAAGAATTTCACATTGAACAGCGATTTCGCTCGTACCGTGGCCGATTCTTATCAGGCTGGCGTGGAGAGCATGGACTTTACCTCTCCTAAATCTGCCACTCGCATTAATGACTGGTGCAAGAAGCAGACTAAAGGAATGATTCCTAGCATCATCGACCAGGTAGACCCTGCAGCCGTTTCTTACCTTCTGAATGCTATTTATTTTAATGGAATCTGGCTGGAGAAGTTTGATGCGAAGAACACTAGACTTGAGAACTTCAGCGGTTACACCCGCGATATTAAGAAGGTGAACATGATGCACCAGAACAAGAAGTTTGCCTATACAGAAAATGATATGTTGCAGGCTGTAGAGCTGCCATACGGAAATGGAAGTTATCAGATGACCGTTCTTCTTCCTAAGGCTGGCAAGAGCATCAGCGAGGTGATGAAGGAGATGAATGCTGATAAACTTCAGAAGTTGAGTAATGACATGGACCGTTGCCAGGTAGATTTAAAATTCCCTAAGTTCACTACCGAGATGGATCTGTCGCTTAATCAGATTATCAGTAAATTGGGCGCTCCAAGCATCTTCCAGCCAGGCACGGCAGATTTCAGCCGTTTTGCCAATGGCAGCTTCTACGTATCGAAGATGTTGCAGAAGGCAAAGATTGAGGTAAGCGAGCGTGGAACAAAGGCTGCTGCCGTAACAGCTGCTGTGATGCTGACCTCACTGGGTCCTAACGAGATGAAGCGTGTAGAATTTCATGCCAACCGCCCATTCGTTTATTTCATTACAGAACGTAACAGTGGCGCCATTCTCTTCATGGGTCAGTTCCTTGGAGAATAATAACAGAGAATTTGCAGGTTCTTAAAACTAGAAAAGCGAAAGCCAAGTCCGTAATCCGGAATCTGGCTTTCGCTTTTTCTATCTTGTTTTATTCGCTTGCTTGCTCCTGAAACTTTTCTATGAACTCATCCTCTGTGATAATCGGAATATTGAGTTCATGGGCTTTCTTGTTCTTCGAACTCTGCGAAGCTGCATCGTTGTTAATCAGGAAGTTAGTACTCTTGCTCACGCTTCCCGTAACTTTGCCGCCCTGGCTTTCAATATAAGCCTTCAGCTCGTTGCGGTTCTTGTAATGATGCACATCTCCGGTTACGACGAAAGTCAGCCCCTGGCATTTATTTCCCGTTTCTACAGGCTCCTGCTCCTCAATAATCAGCTCGGACAGCAGATGCTGCACATGCTGGAAATGAACATCATCCTTGAACCAGGCGATAAACTTGGCACTCTTTTCCGGTCCAATGCCATCAATGCTTGCAAACTCATCATCAAACATGCTCAGACGCGCCGTTTCTATCAGTTCCTTCACCTTGTAACGGCTGAGCAGTTTTTTAGCCACATCGCCGCCGCAGAGCGGAATATTCAAAGCGTAGAGCAGATGACGGCCGTCAGTATGGCGGCTTTTCTCTACACTCTCCAGAAGATTGCTTACGCTCTTCTTGCCAAATCCTTCGAAACAGGAAATTTCGAACGCATAATTCTTCAGTTTGTAGAAATCTGCATATTCCCTGATAAAACCATGATTGATGAATTTCCAGACAGTCTGTTCTGAGATTCCGTCAATATTGATTCCTTCCTTGCTGACGAAGCGGGCAAATTTCTTAAGTTGTTTGGCTGGGCAGGCTGCATTGGTGCAATGGAGAGTCTTGGTGCCGCTCTCACTCTCGCGCACTACAGCTGGCGCATGGCAAACTGGACATTTGTTGGGAATGACAAAACTCCCCACAACCTCTGTAATATTGATTACCTTCGGGATAATCTTATTGGCCTTGATGACCTGCAGTCTGGTTCCCTTGTCGCCAATGCCCAGACGCTCGCATTCGCTTACATTGCAGAGCGAGGCACGCTGCACGGTGGTTCCTTCCAGTTCTACCGGTTTGAAAACTGCTACAGGCGTGATGGAGCTGGCTGCGCAAGACCATTCGATGTGGTCGAGTACGGTGTCAGCATGTTCATCTTGCCATTTAAAGGCAAATCCTGCCCTCGTAGCGTGGTGGCCTGTAACCGACCCCGTAGCTGCATAAGCCGTATCATCGTAGCAAATCACCAGTCCGTCTACCGGGAAAGGATTCTTCTTGCTTGTCACCTTCTCCGTAAACTTGTCTATTTCCAGCTGGATATTTTCTGTGGTAGGGTGGTCAATACGCTCACGTTCTACAGGATTCATTCCCAGGTCTTTCAGCATCTGCATGCGTTCGCCCCATGAGGTAAGTTCCCGCTCAGTATAAACCAGGGTGAACGGAATCCATTGGATGTGGCGCTGCTTCACCTCTTCAATATCCTTCAGCGTGAGTGAGCCTGAAGCGAGGTTTCGTGGATTGGCGTAATCGCCTTCGCTTTCGATGATGAACTGTTCGAAATCAGCATACGAAATGACGGCCTCTCCTCTTACTACAAGATGTCCTTTCTCTGAAATGGTAGCAGGAATGCCTGAAATGGCTGGAGCCAAGTGGGTAATGTTGGTGCCGATGTGTCCGTTACCGCGGGTAACGATTTTGGTGAGTTTTCCGCCGTCATAGGTTACTACGAGGGTCAGTCCGTCCAGTTTCCATGAAATCCAGATAGGGCGGTCTTCTGCCCATTTTACAAGATCACTTACCTGTTTGGTCTTTGCCAGAGAGAGGGCGGCAAATTCATGCTCCTCTTTCTTTCCTACGATAGAATCTTCTGACACGCGATTAGTAGGGGAGTCAGGCAGAATTTCGCCTGTTTCCTCTTCCAATCTCTTGAGCTGGTCGAAAAGGGCGTCCCACTCATAGTCGGTCATGAGTTCGCCTTTTCCGTTATAATAACTATCCGAAGCTTGGTTGAGTCTTTCAACCAAGCTCTTCATCTGCAATAGTTTCTCTTCCATAATGAATGCTTGAGGATGTTAATTAAATGTTGTGTTTTTCGATGGCAAAAAATTATTCTGCAGGTTCCATGGCTATGGAGAGTTTTTCAAAGGCGAAACGCTGACCTCTGTTTCCTCCATAGTTTACTCGTCCGCAGATGCAGAAACCCATCGAAGACAGAAGGTTAATCATCGGCGTATTGTCAAAGTTGGTGTCAACCTTGATGCTAGGTATTTTTTCTACCTCGCACATGCTGTTCACCTTACTGATGAAAATACGCGCTAAACCTTCACGCTGGAAACTAGGCAACGTAGCAAAGCGATGTATTACATAATAATCGCCATCGGTAATCCAGTTGCCTACTAATTTCTTATATTTGGGTTCACCATTCAATATGACTGCTCCATAGACAACCACCTCTTCGTTTACAGTTAGAACGAAGGCGTTGCCATTTTCTATGTCTTTTCTGATGTCTTTTTCTGATGGATATTCCTCAGTCCATTGGTGACGTCCCGATTCTATCATACTTTGGCGAGCCTGGTCGATGACTTTCCAGCAAGCAGCAAAGTCCTTAATATACGCCTGTCTGAAGTTTGTCTTCATATTAATTACGCTTTTATTATTCGGGTGCAAAATTAACAAAAAAAAACGAATTAAACTAAAAAACGGAGGAAAAACTTCACTTTTTTGTTCGTTTTCCTCCGTTTTTCTTGTTTTCTGCTCATTTTGAACTGTTTTTCCATTGCTTTTTGCCAGGAAGCCAGGTGAATAAGATTCTACGCCAAGCACTTGTCGAGCTCAGCAATGATAGCATCTTTCTGTTCCTTGATATGCTGACCGATGAATACGATTTTTATCATGCGGTCGCCCAATTCCTGATCCCATTCCTTCTGCAGCTGTGGATTATTCATCAATACCTGGGCGAGTTCGTCTTTCGGCATGGTAGCCAACCATTGGCCAGCCTGCTTTACAGTCTTCTGCTTGCCAGCCTGTTCGAACACGTAGCACATGTCGCGCTCATCATCGAAATAGCAGATTCCCTTGGCGCGAACCACGTCTCTAGGCCATTTTCTTGCTACGAAATCATCGAAGAGGCCCAGGTCGAAAGGTTTGCGGCGGTAGTAGACAAATGTACCGATTCCGTATTCCTCAACTTCTCCGCCTTCATGATCATGGTCATGGTCATGGTCGTGATGATGGTGATGATGATGATGCTCATGCTCATCGTGGTCGTGGTCATGCTCATCGTGGTCATGATGATGATGCTCATGTTCGTCTTCCTCGTCATGATGGTGATGATGTTCATGTGCTTCTTCTTTATCATCTTCTTCATGCTCTTCGTTTCTTTCTGATTCAATCTCCTGAATCCAGCCGGCCGAAGTGGCTACGGTTTCCCAATCAAACTTCTTGGTGTTGACGATCAGATTCAAGTCAACGTCACCATAGTTACATTCAAAGATTTCTGCCTTAGGCTGGATGGCGCGGATAATCTGCTTCAGGTGCTCCAGTTCCTTAGGTTCAACCTCTGCAGCCTTGTTCAGGAGAATGATGTTGCAGAACTCAATCTGCTGGATGACGAGCGAAGCCAAATCTTCCTCATCCATATTCTTCTTCATCAGGTCGCTGCCGTTGGAGAATTCATCCTTCATGCGCAAAGCATCTACTACGGTAACGATGCTGTCAAGGCGCAGAATGCCATTCTCGATGTACTGAGGACCGAGGGATGGGATAGAACAGATGGTCTGTGCGATAGGAGCAGGCTCGCAGATTCCGGAAGCCTCGATGACAATGTAATCGAAACGCTTCATGTCTACGATTTCCTTGAGCTGTTCTACCAGGTCCATCTTCAATGTGCAGCAGATGCAACCATTCTGGAGAGAAACGAGCGAATCATCTTTCTGACCTACTACGCCACCTTTTTCTATAAGGGCTGCATCAATATTGACTTCACCAATATCGTTGACGATGACGGCAAACTTAATACCTTTTTCGTTAGCTAAAATCTTGTTGAGAAGGGTTGTCTTTCCACTACCCAGGTAGCCTGTCAAGAGCAATACAGGCACTTCCTTCTTTTCGTTCATATTAAAATTTTTTAATGTTATACTTCTTAAACCCAGTCTGCTGATAATGCTGCTTTCTCGGGCAGCTGTCATCTGGCAGTCTGACGGTTTTGCGAAACTGCAAAGATTGTGCCACACCTTATTTTTTTGCCATCTTTTTTTCGTACACCCCTTTTTGTCAGTTATCTTGTGTTATTTTTAGGTTATATTTCATGTTTTTCTCATTTTTCTTTGGTGGTTTCAACTAGAAATAGTATATTTGCAGAGAAAATGTGTTTCAAACAGCACATAAACTTAATGAATAAACATATTTATATACATAAGTTAAGATGAAAAAGTTTAAGGTTTTAGTTCTGACGGTTGTGGCAGTCCTTGCGCTGTCATCTTGCGGCACTACTCAGACGGTGCCTCTGACCGGTCGCACTCATCGCATCTCTGTATCCGATGAGCAGGTTCTCAGTCTGTCTAATCAGGAATACACAAAGTACATGGCTTCTGCCAAGAAGTCGACCAATGCAGCCAATACGGCGATGGTTCAGCGGGTAGGAAAAAGACTTGCCAATGCTGTTGAACTCTATTTGAAGCAGAATGGATTTGAAGCCGACGTGAAGAATTATTCATGGGAATTCAACCTGGTACAAGATAAGTCTGCCAATGCATTCTGTATGCCTGGCGGTAAAATCGTGGTTTATGAAGGACTTTTACCTTACACTCAGAATGAAACCGGTTTGGCAATCGTTTTGGGTCACGAAATAGCTCATGCTGTGGCTAAACATAGTGCTGAGCAGCTCACCAAACAGCAGAATCAGCAAACCGGCACAAGTATCCTGGGAACTGTATTGAACCAGACAGTAGGTAATGGTGTAGGTAATGTGGCAAGTGCAGTTGCCGGACAGTATTTCTCATTCCGCAATCTGAAGTATTCCCGTGATAATGAAACCGAGGCAGATTACATGGGGCTTATCTTCGCTGCCATGGCTGGTTACGATCCTCAGCAGGCCATTCCTTTCTGGAAGAGAATGTCACAGGGCTCAAGTAGCAATCAGAGTGATATTTTCAGTGATCACCCTTCCGACGCCAAGCGTATTGCAGCCTTGCAGAAGGAAATGCCTACTGCGCTGAAGTATTATAAACCTCAGACAACTTTTAAGGTAGGTTCTACGAGCAAGACTTCTACAACCAGAAAGAAGACTACAACCCGCAGAAGATAAGGATTAGAAGAATCAAATTAAAATTGTTAAGTATGGAGTATTTATCTCATAACCTTTGGCTGATATGGACATCGGTGATGTTCATCTGCCTCATCTTAGAGTTGTCTTCGGGCGATTTCTATGTTACTTGTTTTGCCATTGGTGCGCTTATCAGCATTCCTGTAGCATTAGTAGGAGCACCTTTCTGGGTGCAGGTAGTGGTTTGGGCTATCTGCTCTATGCTTAGCATCTGGTTGGTTCGCCCGCATCTGCTGAAATCGCTACACAAGGGTGGGGAAGACCGCCGCAGTAACGCCGATGCGCTGGCAGGACAGATAGGGGAAGTGACCGAGATGATTCCTGCCGGAGGATATGGTAGAGTGAAGCTGGATGGAGATGATTGGAAAGCGGAAGCTCCGCATCTTGCCGAACCGCTTGCTGTAGGCGATAAGGTTCGAATCTTAGGTCACGAATCTATCATCCTCAAGGTAGAAAAAGTTTAGGTAGGAAAAGTTTAAAATCAACATTATTCACTTAATCGTATAAACATCATGAACATAGGAATTTATGTGCTGGTGGCTCTAGTAGCACTTGCACTCGTAGTGGTTAAGAAAACCATCGTCATCATCCCTCAAAGTGAGACGAAAATCATAGAGCGTCTCGGACGATATTTTGCCACGCTCAAGCCGGGTATTAATGTCATCATTCCTTTCATTGACCATGCTAAGGATATTGTGGCGATGAGAAACGGAAGATACGTTTATACAAACAGCATCGACCTTCGTGAACAGGTTTATGACTTCGACCGTCAGAACGTAATCACTAAGGATAATATCCAGATGCAGATAAATGCGTTGCTCTATTTCCAGATTGTGGACCCATTCAAGAGTGTGTATGAAATCAACAATCTGCCAAACGCTATAGAGAAGTTGACACAAACCACCTTGCGTAATATAATAGGTGAGATGGAACTTGACCAGACTCTTACCTCCCGCGATACGATTAACACCAAACTCCGTTCGGTTTTGGATGATGCAACCAATAAGTGGGGAATCAAGGTAAACCGAGTAGAGTTGCAGGATATTACACCTCCAGAGAGTGTGCTCCAGGCCATGGAAAAGCAGATGCAGGCTGAACGCAACAAGCGAGCTACCATCCTGACTTCTGAAGGTGAGAAGGAAAAGCAGCGCCTGCTCTCAGAAGGTGAGAAGGCTGCCATCGTGAATAAGGCTGAGGCTGCCAAACAGCAGGCTATCCTGAATGCAGAAGGTGAGGCTACTGCCCGCATCCGTAAGGCTGAGGCCGAGGCTATTGCCATTCAGAAGATTACGGAAGCTGTAGGACAGAGTACGAATCCAGCCAACTATCTCCTGGCCCAGAAATATATCAGCATGATGCAGGAAGTAGCACAGGGTAAGGATAATAAGGTGGTTTATCTGCCATACGAGGCAACTAATCTCTTGGGCTCTATAGGAGGAATCAAAGACCTTTTCAAGGGATAAAGACTTATGAGTCAATGGATAACGCCCTTTGGCTCAAGAAATAAAGCACTCTGAATATCATTAAACTGCAAGTTCAGTAAGTAAAAAATATTAAACAGGATAAAAATGAAGAAAATCTGTATCGTTGCAGGTGCAAGACCTAACTTTATCAAGGTTGCGCCCGTAATTAGAGCAATTCGTAATGCTCAGGAAGCTGGTAACGAAATCAGCTATCAGTTGGTTTACACAGGAAAAGAGGATGACCCGACTTTGGAATCTTCTCTTTTCGATGACTTAGGCATTCAGAAACCGGATGCTTATCTCGGCGTAGACTGTCCAAACATGAACGAACTTACGGGACAGGTGATGGGTCAGTTTGAGCGCTATCTGCAGCAGAATGCTACAGATGTTGTCATTGTGGTTGATGATCTGGCTTCAACCATGGCCGTGGCTATTGTTACCAAGAAGCAGGGTGTGCAGCTTGCTCATATTGCAGCCGGAACCCGCAGTTTTGACATTACCATGCCAAAGGAAATCAACCGTCTGGTGATTGATGGATTGTCAGATATTCTCTTTACCGCTGGCATTTCAAACAACAGCATCGCCAACAAGGAAGGTGCAGAATTGTCTAAGGTTTACATGGTAGGAAATGTGCTTATCGACAACATCCGCTTCCTTCAGTCTAAAATGCAGCGTCCGGAAGTCATGGACGAGTATCACCTGAAAGAAGGCGAATATATGGTTTTGACCTTGAACCGCAAGGCCATCGTCAATAACATTGATGAGATGAAATCGCTCATTTCTGTCATAGATGAAGAGGCGCGCCAGGCTGGAGTGAAGGTGATTGCTCCGCTTCGAGGTAAAGCCTTGGGCTTCGTGCTCGCATTCAAGGCTTATCAGGAAGAAAGTAATCATCAGAGTGGAATCCAGGTGGTTCAGCCGCTCGATTATCTGTCGTTTGCTTATCTTACAGCTCACGCCAAAGGTGTGATTACCGATTCGGGTAATGTGGCTGAAGAAGCTACCTTCAATGGGGTTCCTTGCATTACGCTCAACAGCTATACTGAGCATATTGAAACTGTAAAGGTGGGCACAAACGAACTGGTTGCTGAAGATCCGGAGTTACTGAAGCAATCTATGCAGAAACTTCTGAAGGGTGAATGGAAGAAAGCGGGCATTCCTGACAGATGGGATGGTCGCTCAGCAGAAAGAATAGTCCAGATTCTCGCTGAATAGAATCCAAACTCATAGGTATAATCTCATGGAGAGAGATGATTCTATGTAAACTGATTCTTTTCAGAATAAACTTAGAGGTTCACTTCAATATCGTTATATTGAAAAGTGAACCTCTTTCTTTTTATGCTTTATCTTTTTCTTAACTTAAAACCATCCTTTTCCTTAATCCTTTTCAGGCGCCTTTGGCACAGGATAGTCGTATTGCTTGAAATAGGACGGCGTCTTATTATCATACCATACTCCTTCTACGTTTAAGCCGATAGAGAAAGTCTTTTTGGAATTAGTGTATCTTACACCGGCGCCTAAAACGTTGGCGCCAGGTACTCCCATTCCGTAACCACCCGGCATGATTCCTCTGCCCATTCCCCAAGGATACATTCCGTAGCCCCAAGGCGAATAGCCGTATGGACCATAGCCATAACCGCCATAACGGCCGTAAAGAGAATTGTAATTGTTGGCAACACTAAGCTGACCGTAAACGTATGCCTCCCAATGCTCATTAAACTGGTAGCCCAGAATGCCGTAGACTCCACCATCATGATAACTGTCTCCACCATAGTTTACGTTGTTGATATAAGTGCCCAGAGCCAACCAAAGTTTGTTGTCTTTGGTGAGTGGCGTTAGGTAGGTTGCATCGATGGTCTGGGTGAAACCGCCTCTGTGAGGCACATTCTTGCCGAATGTGGCAAAGGCAGAAAGATCTACCGAGAGATTCAATCCCTTGTGCAGCCCCCAGCCATAGCCCAACGGATAACTCAAGCTGTTGGTAAGGTTGGAGATGGGATTATTATAATAGGTGCTGTCTAGCGAAGCATCGCCCAGCAACCCGTTTTTGCCGAGAGTTTCTTTCTTATCTGATAGTCGGGCAGGAGTCATATATGCATTCTTCACCGGTTTTCCCTGATAAATCATAGGTTTTCCTGCCTGGTAAACCGTATCGCCAGGCAGCAACCATTCTTCGCGCGGACTGTCCGGACTGTGCAATGGTCCGAAGCTTACCTGTTGCTGAGCACTTGCTTCAGTAGTGAGCAAAGTGCAAAAAGCGATGATAATATATATTTTTTTCTTCATAATTGATTGCATTTTCTGTCTTCTGCTGCAAAGATATGAAGAATGTATGAAACAAAGTAACTTTTCCCGCATAAAAAATCAATTTTTTAGAATAAAATCATTATCTTTGCATCCGATAACATAAATAGATGTAAAATTATACAAAAATATGAAGAAGATCATCAGATTATTGACACTCGCTCTTCTTACGGTGCCTACTACGACATTCGCTCAGAGTGAAGGCAATCAGAACACATCAGAACCAGCCGGAAAAGTTGTGGCGTCTAAGCCCGATTCTCTGCTAGACTGGGAAACACCGCACGATCCAACCTGCCCCCAGGTGTTGCTGGAAACATCGATGGGCAACATTCTCGTGGCTCTCTACAACGATACTCCCAAACATCGGGATAATTTCCTGAAACTTGTCAATTCGGGCTATTATGACGGTTGCATCTTTCAGCGTGTCATCAAGAATTTCATGATTCAGGGTGGCGATTATTCATGCAGAAAGGTGAACATGGAAAAGCCGCAGAAGTTTGATGTTAACTATACGGTTCCGGCAGAAATCATCTATCCTAAATATTATCATAAGCGCGGACAGCTCTGTGCTGCTCGCGAAGGAGATGATGAAAATCCGACCAAAGCTTCGGCGCCTACTGATTTCTACATCACCTGGGGCAGAAATTTTTCTCCACGGCAGATGGAATATTATGTAGAAAAACTGAAACGGGACGGCAAGTATTACGCCATTCCTTCAGAACAGTTGCAGAAGGGCTACATCAAGCATGGTGGTGTTCCTCACCTTGACAACGGATACACTGTATTCGGAGAGGTGCTTGAAGGCATGGATGTGGTTGATAAGATTCAGAATGTGGCTACCGATAAGGCAAACAACGACAGACCTCTCACGGATATCATCATCCTGAAAGCCAAACAGATGAAGTAACTTTCGGATGGTAAACTGAAGAAAAAGTAACTGAGCCCATTAAAAGGGAAAAATCGATAAGTAAAAATATTAAATACGAGAAAAATGAAGTCATTAAAGGAATTATATAGAGTAGGTAAGGGACCATCGAGCAGTCATACGATGGGGCCTCAGCGTGCAGCCAAACTTTTTCTGGAGCGTTGCCCTAACGCTTCTTATTATGAAGTAACCCTCTATGGAAGTCTGGCTGCTACTGGTAAGGGACACATGACTGATGTGGCAATAGAAGAAGTGCTCAGACCTCATAAAACTGTGAATATTATCTGGCAGCCACAGACTTTCCTGCCTTATCATCCCAACGGAATGAAATTTGTGGGCAAGGATCTGAACGGCGATATTATTGATGAATGGACTGTTTACAGCATTGGTGGTGGAGCCATATCAGATGGTACTGCCGGCAACGAAGAGCTGGGCGCCAAGGATGTTTATGATCTGAACAAGCTCGCCGACATCAAGCAATGGTGCTATGATAACGGACGCTCATTCTGGGAGTATGTTGAGAAATGCGAATCGGATGATATCTGGGATTATCTCGACATGGTTTGGCAAACGATGAAGCAGAGCATCAGGAATGGTTTGGACCATGAAGGTGTTTTGCCTGGTCCGCTGAAGCTACAGCGTAAGGCTGCCACCTATTATATAAAGGCGAAGGGTTACCGTGCTTCCCTGCAGAGCCGCGGCTTGGTTTATGCTTATGCGCTGGCTGTGAGCGAGGAGAATGCTTCGGGTGGCACCATCGTTACAGCTCCTACCTGTGGCGCCTGTGGTGTATTGCCAGCTGTACTTTACCACATGTTTACTTCTCATGATATGAGTGAACAGCGCATCTTGAGAGCCTTGGCTACAGCCGGATTGGTAGGCAACATCGTAAAGCAGAATGCTTCTATCAGTGGTGCTGATGTAGGTTGCCAGGGAGAGGTAGGTGTTGCCTGCGCCATGGCTTCGGCTGCAGCCTGTCAGCTTTTCGGAGGCAGTCCGGCTCAGGTAGAATATGCTGCCGAAATGGGATTGGAGCATCATCTCGGAATGACCTGCGACCCGGTTTGCGGATTGGTTCAGATTCCTTGTATCGAGCGAAATGCCTTTGCTGCCGCCCGAGCTTTGGATGCAGACCTCTACGCTTCCTTCTCAGATGGCCATCATACCGTATCTTTCGACCGTGTTGTTGAAGTAATGCGACAGACGGGTCATGACCTACCTTCGCTTTACAAGGAAACAAGCGAAGGCGGTTTGGCAAAGGGATTCCCAAGAGACATTTAACCATGAGATTCAGTTTCCGAAAGTGAACTCTACACGCCCTGTAAGAGCAAAAAGCTTTGATTATACCTTGATGCAACGAAGCTTTTGCCCTTGCAGGGCGTGATGTATTTGGGGCTTTCAGACCTTTCTTTTATTTTGGCACGCTATTTGTAAGCCCCCTTGCCAAATATTAAATAGTAAATACGAATAAAAACATTTTATATTATGGCACAGAAAGGTAATATTGGTGTAACGACAGAGAACATTTTCCCTGTCATCAAGAAATTCTTATATTCAGATCACGACATCTTCCTCCGTGAGATGGTTTCAAACGCCGTAGATGCAACACAGAAGTTGAAGACTCTTGCAGCTCAGGGCGATTTCAAGGGCGAGATAGGCGACACAACCGTTCGTGTCTCTCTCGATGAGAAGGCTGGAACCTTGACTATCAGCGACCATGGTATAGGTATGACTGAGGAGGAAATCGATAAATATATCAACCAGATTGCATTCTCAGGCGTAACTGACTTCCTCGACAAGTATAAGGAGAATGCCAACGCCATCATCGGCCACTTCGGTCTCGGCTTCTATTCTTCTTTCATGGTAGCCAGCAAGGTAGAAATCATTGCCAAGAGCTACAAAGAGGGAAGCAAGGCTGTAAAGTGGAGCTGCGATGGTTCACCTGCTTTCGAAATCGAAGATGCTGACAAGGCTGAGCGTGGTTCAGACATCATCCTCCATATTGCTGATGATTGCAAGGAATTCCTGCAGAAGAGCAAGATTGAGGAGCTTCTGAACAAGTATTGCAAGTTTATGGCAGTGCCTGTTGCTTTCGGCAAGAAGACCGAGTGGAAGGACGGAAAGAATGTGGAGACAGATGAGGATAACATTATTAATAATGTGGAGCCTCTCTGGACAAAGACTCCTAGCACCTTGAAGGATGAGGACTACAAGAAGTTCTATCACACCCTTTATCCGATGCAGGACGACCCGTTGTTCTGGATTCATCTGAATGTAGACTTCCCATTTAATCTCACGGGTATTCTCTACTTCCCACGCATCAAGAGCAGCATCGACATGCAGCGCAACAAGATTCAGCTCTATTGCAACCAGGTGTTCGTAACCGACCAGGTAGAAGGCATTGTACCAGAATTCCTCACATTGCTTCATGGTGTAATCGATTCACCGGATATTCCGCTGAACGTAAGCCGAAGCTATCTGCAGAGCGACAGCAACGTGAAGAAGATTTCTACCTACATCACCAAGAAGGTAGCCGATCGTCTGAACTCTATCTTCAAGGAGAACCGCAAGGAGTTTGAAGAGAAATGGGATGATCTCAAGATCTTCATCAACTACGGAATGCTCTCTCAGGAAGATTTCTACGAACGCGCAAAGGACTTCGCACTTCTGAAAGATGTTGAGGGCAAGTACTTTACTTTCGAGGAGTACAAGACGCTGATTAAGGACAACCAGACCGATAAGGACGGCAACCTGGTTTATCTCTATGCCAACAATAAGGAAGAGCAGTATTCTTACATCGAGGCTGCCAAGCAGAAGGGTTATTCTGTACTCCTGATGGAAGGTCAGCTCGATACGCCGATGGTAAACATGCTGGAGCAGAAGCTGGAGAAGAGTCGCTTTACACGTGTTGACGCCGATATCATCGACCGCCTCATCGTGAAGGAAGATGCTAAGAAGACCGATTTGAGCAAAGAGCAGTCTGACAACTTGACAGAAGTATTCCGCTCTCAGATGCCTCAACTCGACAAGACAGAATTCTTTGTTGAGATTCAGGCTTTGGGCGAACAGAACCAGCCGGTGCTCATCACCCAGAACGAGTACATGCGCCGTATGAAGGCGATGAGCCAGTTCCAGGCAGGCATGAACTTCTACGGTCAGATGCCAGACAGCTACAACATCGTACTGAACTCAGACCATGCTCTGGTAAAGAAGGTATTGGAAGATGCTGAGGCCAACACAGCTGAAACATTGAAGCCAATCCTTGCAGAAATCAAGGGTCAGGAAGCTCGCCTTGCCGTACTCCATCAGGAGCAGAACAAGAAGAAGCCTGAAGAGATTACCCAGCAGGAGAAGGATGATGTTCACAACACAGAGAAGGCTATCAGCGATGAGAAGGCTAAGCGCAACGAAATCATCTCGGGCTATGCTAAGAACAACAACATTGTTCACCAACTCATCGACCTCGCCCTGCTTCAGAACGGTATGTTGAAGGGTGCTTCGCTCGACGCATTCCTCAAGAGAAGTGTTGACATGATTAAGTAATCCAACCTGTTAAAAGGTTTGAATTAAGAAATAAAACTTTGCGATGCGTAACATTTCATGTTACAAATTGTATCTATCATATGTGCTAAATGTTTCAAAACGAACATTTAGCACATTTTTTTTCGCTTTCCTTTGGTGGCTTTCCTTTTTTTTATTACCTTTGCAATATCGATAAACGAAAAACATGATTAAAAAAATCGCCATCATGGAACAAACAAATTCAAATTACAGCATTATTGCTGATTATTACTCTGAACACTACAACGAGCTGAAGTTGTATGTCATGTCCCGTTCGCTTCCGGCAGACGAGGCTGAAGACATCGTGCAGAATACTTTTGTGCGATTACTTCGAGGCGATAAGATGATTACGCCTGTTACTTTACCTTGTTTTGTATACACCATTGCCAAGAATCTGATTATCGATTATTACCGTCGCAAGCATAAGATTGAGGAGTATGAACACTTCCTGGGAGCTAGCGACTGGATGGGAAGATATGATGTTGATGGCGAATCTGTTTTCTCTGCCCAGCAGACCAACGAGATTCTGGAGCGTGGCATTGCCCGGCTCACGGAGAAGAGAAGCAAGGTTTACCGCCTGAATCTCTTCGATGGAATGCAGGTGAGCGAGATTGCCCAAAGTCTGAACCTCGGATATAAAGCGGCTGAGAATCGTCTGACTCTGGCTAGAAAAGAAATAAGAGATTATATGAAAAAAGAGTTGGCTAGTTAAAATGCTAGTCAACTCTTTCTGTTTATTCTTACTGCCTTGCTGAAAGGCAATTCCTAACTGTTTTTTTAGTTTTCCTTAAACCCGATTACTCTTGTCAAACCTTTATCAAGATAAAAGGTTTGGGTTACTTTCTGCTTCTCGCCCTGATGGTTGGTCAGCTTGTATGTAGCCCTTAAATATAATAAGGTGTCGGGATAAGCTGCATCTTTATAATCAATATTCTTCTTGATGTAAGGCAGTTTGCTGACATTTTGTCGCATCACCTTCATCTGGCCGAAACTGATCATGGCGGTAGGAGTGAGGCGGGAGAACCGCTCATAGCTGCAGTCCTGATCAACGAGGTTTTCATCAAGAAAATCCTTGACCAGAGATTGAGCCTTGTGCTGATCGCCACACGAGGTGAACATCAGCACAAGTCCTGAAACCATGACAAACATCATTTTCTTTATCATAGACATCTTCTTTTTTATTAAGCCGCGCTGCTTTTATGAAGCTCGTTGTTTTATTTAGCACGCTTGCTTATTTAGCCACGCTGCGGAGAATCTCCAGCAAGTGATCCCAAACCATCTCTACTGTAGGAATGAGAAGAGCCTCGTCTGGGGTGTGAACATTGCGAAGGGTAGGACCGAAACTTACCATATCGAGCTCAGGATAACGCTCTGAGAAAAGACCACACTCCAAACCGGCATGAATACCCTTTACCAATGGCTTTTTGCCGAAGAGCTTTTCGTAAGCCTTCACAGCCAGGTCGGTAAGCTTGCTGTTGGCGCGCATCTTCCAGGCAGGATACTTGTCGCCTACAGTTACCTCGGCGCCAGCCAGAAGGAAGGCTGCCTTTACGGTGTTGGTCATGTTCTCCAGATTGCTCATCACGTTACTTCGCTGAGAAGCTACGATGTTGATGCTGCTTTCATCGGTCATCACACTTGCCACATTGCTTGAGGTTTCTACCATCCAGGCAATCGCCTCATCCTGACAGGTAGTAAGCGGACCGTTGTCTACAGCCTGGAGAGCCATTACGAACTTATCAGCTACTTCTTTCTCGATGACAGGTGCAGCATCGCTGCTGCTCATATTGAACTGCATAGCCTGTTCGGTTACGTGGAATTCATCTTCAACTTCTGATGCAAAGATGTTCCAGTCGGCACGAACCTGTTCCTTATCAGCATTCTTGACGGCGAAAACAATCTTTCCGTCGCGAGGAATCGCATTGTGCATTTTGCCGCTGTTGAAGCTTACGAGGCGCAGACTTCCATCCAGTTTCTCATTTTCGAGGAAGAGGAAGCGGGCAAGAATCTTGATGGAATTGGCGCGCTTCTTGTTGATGTCATCGCCCGAGTGACCACCGTTGAGACCCTTCAGCGAAGCTTCCATGAAGAAATAACCCACAGGAGCCTCTTCGCGTGAAAAGTGGAAAGTGGCATGGGTTGTCTGACCACCGGCGCAGGATACGAAGATTTCGCCCTCATCCTCTGAGTCAAGATTGATGAGCATCTTTCCGGTCATAAAGCCCGCCTTCATGCCGTGAGCACCGGTCAGTCCGGTTTCCTCATCACGTGTAAAGACGCACTCGATAGGACCATGCTCAATATCGTTGCTTGCCAGGATAGCCAGCTCGATGGCGCAGCCTATACCGTCGTCAGCACCCAATGTAGTGCCTTTTGCCTTAAGCCATTCTCCGTCAACGTAAGTCTGGATGGCGTCTTTGTGGAAATCGAAATCAACATCTACCAGTTTATCGCAAACCATGTCCATGTGGCTCTGCAGGATGATGGTTTCAGCATGCTCGTAGCCTGGAGTGGCAGCTTTGCGGATGAGCACATTACCGGTTTCATCTACCAGCGTTTCGAGCTGATGAGCCTCACCGAAAGATTTCAAAAACTCAATCATGTTCTCCTCGTGCTTGGAAGGACGAGGTATTTCGTTGATTTTTGCGAACTGCTCGAACACGAGAGCAGGCTTCAATTCACTTTTATTCATTTATTTTCTATTATTTTGTTTTGATAAAACATTTATTTCTGCTATTTTGTTTTGGTTATTCCCAAAAAAATAGTACCTTTGCACCCAAAAGTGCACTAAGGCACTGCAAAGGTAATAAAAATGATAAAATTAATGTTATTAAGCGTGTTAATAATTGCTATTTGCATGGCATTATTTTGCGTAAAGTTGATTTTTAAGAAGAACGGCAAGTTCTCTTCCCAGCATGTGCACGACAATCCGGGCTTGCGCAAGCAGGGCATTCATTGTGTGGTGGATCAGGACCGTGAGGCAAGGGAAGCCAACAAGGCTTATTAGAAAATAGTAATAATATAATATGATAGAAAAAATGAGAAAGAACATTTTGAGTTCAGTGGCAATTGCAGCTGTTGCTGCCCTGTCATTGGCATCATGCAACAAATCTCAGCCTCAGGTAGAGGCTAAGTCAGAGAGCAAGGCTCCTGCTGAATTGAAGATTGCTTATGTAGAGGTAGACTCTATCATGACTCAGTATACCTTTGCTAAGGAGTATTCTTCTATCTTGGAGAAGAAGGGTCAGAACATTCAGGCTACTATTGCGCAGAAGGGCCAGCAGCTCCAGGCTGCAGCAGCCAACTTCCAGCAGAAGATTCAGCAGAATGCTTACACCCGCGAACAGGCTGAGGCTATCCAGGCTGGACTGCAGAAGCAGAACAACGACCTGCAGGGCTTACAGCAGCGCTTGAGCAACGAGTTTGCTGCTGAGCAGGAGAAGTACAACAAGGCGCTCCACGACAGCATTGCCAACTATCTTGCCCGCTACAACAAGGACAAGAAGTACAGCATCATCTTCTCTAAGAGCGGCGATAACCTGCTCTATGCTGACAAGGCTTACGATATTACAAAAGAGGTGATTTCCGGTTTGAACAAGGCTTACAAGGGTAAGCTGAAGAAAGAGGAGGCTGCTCCTGCTAAAAAGTAAGAGAAATGCTTCGTAAGGAAAGATACGATTTTATATTGAATCATTTCAGAAGTGCGCTGCCGAATGTAACTACCGAGTTGCAGTTCGGTAGCGCATTTCAGCTTCTGGTGGCTACCTTGCTTTCTGCGCAATGCACCGATAAACGCATCAACATGGTTACGCCTGCTCTCTTTGCCCGTTATCCTGATGCGCAGCACATGGCACAGGCGAGCGAGGAAGATATTTATGAGTTGATCAGTTCGGTGAGTTATCCGAATGCCAAGGCGAAGCATCTGGCTGAAATGTCTCGCCAGCTGGTTGAGATGTTCGGAGGTGAGGTGCCTGAGGCTGCGGATGATTTGGAGAAACTGGCAGGAGTGGGGCGCAAGACGGCGAATGTGATTCGTGCCGTATGGTTCGGTCATGCTACGATGGCGGTGGATACGCATGTTTACCGTGTGAGTCATCGTATGGGGTTGGTGCCGAAAACGGCAGATACACCCCGAAAAGTAGAAGATTATCTGATGAAACACATTCCGGCAGAGGATATTCCGAATGCGCATCATTGGATTCTGCTGCATGGCAGATATATTTGCAAGAGTACGAAACCGCTCTGCGATAAATGCTTTTTTAATGAATATTGCCCAAAACTATTAAAGGACAGTAAGCTTTAGAAATAGTTAATAGTTTATAGTTTATAGTTTATAGCGGCTTCGCCGTACAGCAAACTAGCTTAAAGTAGAGGGAAGATGATAAAAAAATAGTTTATAGTAAATAAAAACTCTGCTTGTCGCAAGAAAGCCCTATTTACTATAAACTATTAACTATTAACTGATTCTGACTGTTTTATTCAAGAGATAATTATCCAGAATCACCATGGCAGCCATGGCTTCAACCACCGGCACGGCTCTTGGCAAAACGCAAGGATCATGACGGCCTCGGGCAGTCAGCGTGGTGGCATTTCCTTCCAAATCTACCGTATTCTGCTCCATCAGCAGAGTAGCCACCGGCTTAAAGGCAACACGGAAATAGATGTCCTGACCATTGCTCAAACCGCCCTGTATTCCTCCGCTATGATTGCTCTTAGTTGTAATACGGGCAGCAACATCCTGATTCACGGCAGCATCTTCTGGCGTCTCTCCAGCATCAGCCTTCGGGATAAAGACATCATTCTGCTCACTTCCGCGGGCAGTAACTCCGGCAAATCCCTCGCCATATTCAAAACCCTTCACGGCATTGATTCCAAGCATGGCAGCACCCAGTTGGGCATGAAGCTTGTCAAACTCAGGCTCGCCCAATCCTACCGGGCAACCCTTGATGACGCAAGTGATGATTCCACCAATCGTATCGCCGTCAGCCTTAACCTGGGCGATGAGATCTTCCATTTCCTTCGCCTTCTGCTGGTCAGGACAGCGCACCGGATTATCTTCTATGGTGTTAAGGTCATACAGATGATAATCTTTCTCCAGCGCAATACTGCCCACCTGTGATGTATAAGCCGTGATGCTGATGCCCAACTGTCGCAAGGCAAGTTTAGCCAAGGCTCCACCTACACATCGGGCAATGGTGATGCGGGCTGAAGAACGGCCGCCGCCACGATGATCGCGTACGCCATACTTCTCGTGATAGGTGAAATCTGCGTGAGAAGGACGGAACAGACAGCGCATGTTCTCATAGTCCTGAGAATGCTGGTTCTGGTTACGCACCTCAAAACCGATTGGGGTTCCTGTTGATTTGCCTTCGAACACACCACTCAGAAACTCTACCTTGTCAGCTTCCTTTCTGGCCGTAGTGATGTGGCTCTGTCCTGGGCGTCGGCGGTTCAGCTCGCTCTGGATAAAGTCCATGTCGATTTCTATGCCTGCAGGAAATCCGTCAATAACGCCTCCTACAGCTATTCCATGACTCTCTCCAAATGTAGTGAGAGTGAAAAGATTGCCAAATGTATTCCTCATTACCTTATATAATATAATACAAGTTCAGTTGATATGAAGGAGGGTGTGCCATAAGCCCATTACAGAGACTTATGATACACCCACTATCGTTTATTCTCTTGTTTGTTACTTGTTGCAGCCGCCTTCGCAACCGCCTTCGCAACCACCTTCACAGTTGCCATCCTTGCAGTCGCCGCCGCAGTTGTCGCAGCCACCTGAGCAGCCGCCACCTTCGCCGCTTATCATCTGAGCCATCTTGGCAATCTCCTCAGCAGTAGCCTCGCGGCTCTCGAGAATCTGACCGCAGAAGTTGAGCTTCAAGCCAGCCAATGGGTGGTTCAGGTCGCAGGTTACCTTTGTATCGCTGATGTTCTTCACTACTGCGTTGAAGTGGTTGCCATCCTCGTTCTGCAATGGGATGATAGCGCCTACCTGTACGTGCTGTGCATCAAACTGGCCGTTGATGGTAAAAATCTGCTTGTCGAGCTCCAGTACGCGCTCGTCATAGTGCTGTCCGTAAGCCTGCTCAGGGTCCAGCTGGAAGTCGAACTCTTCACCTTTAGCCAGGTCTACCACCTTCTCTTCGAAAGCTGGCAGGGTAACACCCATACCGCTGATGAAGATGAACGGACGCTCGTCGGTTGTGCGCTCGATGAGCATCTCCTCGCCGTTGTCACCATTAGTTACATCATACAGTGCGTATGAAACTACAATAAACTTGTTCTTGTTGTTTGTTTCCATTTTATTATTTATTTTTTATTATTTCTTTTTCTTTTCTGAATGCTTACGCTCTTAACCATCTCCATGCGCTCCAGATAGATGGGGCGCCATTTGTCGATGATGTCCTGCAGACTTTTGCTCTTCTGCGAGAGTTCAGCATATTCCTCGCCGTCGGTCAGATTCTCTTTCTTGAGATCCAGCATTCGGGCGATGAGCTGTTTCTGGTGTTCCTCAGCCGCCTTGAGCTGGTTGCCCAGTTTCTCGAGACTTTCCATAAAGGCGAGTGCCTTGTCTATATGATTTTCCTGTACCATTTTGCTTGTTTTATAGGTTGAATCTTCTGCAAAGGTACAAATAATAATTGGTATAAACGAAGAAAAAGGGCTTTTTTTTCGATGATATTACAAAATGATAGAGAAAATGTAATATCTCTAACGTTCTGACGCCTTTTTGGGTGTATTGTTGTTGATTTAAGTCAAGAAATAGACGGAAAACTGAAAATATCCCAAGAAATGTTTGCGTACACTGAGGAAAGTTCGTATCTTTGCAGCGTCTTAAAGAAAAAGACTATAGGATAATGTTTAACAGAGCCGGCGTCTACGGATGTGCAAGGCTCACAAATTAAAGAAAGGTAAAAAGATTATGAAGAAGATTATGGTATTAGCAGTAGCTATGTTTGCAATGGCAACAACTACTTTCGCAGCTGAAGAGGAGACAAATGCAACAGCAGCTTTCAACATGAACGTTAACATGTCTAGCATGGCAGATGCTTTGAGCTTGAACATCGACCAGGTAGAGGCTGTAGCTGATGTACACAAGAACTTCACCGCAGACATGATGAATGCTGCAACAGCAAAGGGTGAGGATCGTTCTGCAATGATTGACAAGGCAGTTTTGAAGGATCTCAAGTACATGCACGTTATCTTGAACAACAGTCAGTATCGTAAGTACGTGATGCTTCTCAACACAACCCTTATCAACCGTGGTTTGAAGTAATCATATTTTATAGATGTGAAAAATAAGAGAGAGATTTAAAATAAGAATCCCAGTCGAGGTTTTATCCTGACTGGGATTTTTTTTGCTTTTGGGCTTTCAGCCCGTAGTTAAACCACTGGCGAAACTTAGCTTCCTGATATGCGAAAGTTCAGTTAACTTGATAATCAGTCAATATCTATTAATTGGAAATGCTTGTTGAAGGTCAAATCCAATCCGTTAGCCAGTTCTACCTCGTATTCATTCTTGTTCATTTCAATCTTCTTTACCGCTTGCGCTGGATAATTCTCCTTCAGGTAGTTTCTGATGGCCTGCGGAATCAGCTTGGCTGGCACTTTTCCCTGCTTGCAGTCAATCTCTGTGAGATTGCCTTTCTTATCAAATTCCAGCTTGGTTCCGTTCTGCAGAACCACATCATAGCTCTTGTTGATAACCCCCGTCTCAATGGTAGCAAGCATCACCTTCTGATTGTTGAAATGGTTGCTGAGTAAGGTTTGAGCCTTTATCGGGAGTGCATTAACGGCGATAGGCTTGTCATTGCCTGCATTTGCTGCCATATTGCATGATAGCATGCAGCAAATGGCAATCATCAAAATTCTTATCATTCTTTTCATAAGCTACAAATTAAATTTTTATAATACTTAAATTGTGATGGATGTTTAAACATCATCTTATAATTAGACGCAACTCGTGCCTGAAAGTTTAACTCGTGCCTGAAAGTTTAAAGAGAATGTGTAAATGCGTCATCAGCACAGGCTGCTCATGGTGGATGATGATTCGGATTACGGCTGTGTGATTTTTGCCCTAATCCGGCTCAGGCTTGCCTGCGTTACACCTAAATAGGTGGCGATGCTTCCCAATGGCAACCTTTGTAATAAGTCTGGTTCTTTCTCTAGCAGCTCCTTGTACCTTTCCGAAGCGATGGCGGATAGCATGGAAATCAGTCGTTCCTCGGTGGCAAGCAGCTCCATCTCTGCATAACGCCGTCCCCAATTGGCGATGTGTAAATCATCCAAGAACAACTCTTTCAGCTGTTTTCTTTCCAATTTATATAAGACCGAATCTTCCATCAACTCCATCGTCTCATATCCTGGCTCGTCGTTCACATAGCCTTTCAAGGAGACAATAGTCGCTCCCTCTTTGCCAAACCAAAAGGTAATTTCCTTTCCGTCCACTGAAGTATATGCGCGGACAATGCCTTTCTTGATGAAAAAGATGTTCTTCTCCACCTTACCTCTTTCCAACACCCGGAATCCTTTGGGATATGAAACTTCCGTTAAGCATCGCTGCAATTTGTCCAAAGACGCATCCGGCATGGCGTATCTCTTATTAATGATTTCTTTTATATCCATATTCTTTTTTGCTGTATTTGGTGTGCAAAATTATAAAATTTCACACGAAAACGAAAGTAAATGGTTGTTTTTTTGCAAATGCAAAATCCGTTTTTGTCAAATGCAAAAAGCTTTTAGTTTTTTTTTGCTTACTTTTGCACCCGAATTTAAAATTATAAAATGAATTAATAAATATAACAAACAAATAAATTAATAAATATGAATTGGATAATTTTATTGTTCGCAGGATTATTTGAGGTGAGCCTCACGTTCTGCTTGGGAAAAGCGAGAGCAGCATCAGGAATTTGGTTTTATCTGTGGGGGAGCGGTTTCCTTGCTTCCACCATTCTGAGCATGGCTTTTCTCGCCAAGGCGGTGCAGACTTTGCCTTTGGGCACGGCCTACGCCATCTGGACAGGCATCGGGGCAGTGGGTACGGTTTTGATAGGGATATTCGTTTTCAAGGAACCAGCCACTCCCATCAGGCTTTTCTTCCTCTTCACGCTCATTGTTTCCTTGATTGGATTGAAGATTGTGTCATATTAAAAAAAAGAGAGGCGAAAAATGAAGTATGAATTGAGAGAGAACCAAGGTATTCCGGCACCTCTGCTGGCTCTGATGGCAGTAGCTACCGGACTTTCCGTTGCCAACTGCTATTACAACCAGCCCTTGCTGGGCAGTATGGCAAAAGAGTTTGCGGTATCAGACTTTTCTGCCAGCATGGTAGCTACCTTGACCCAGATAGGCTATGTGGTAGGACTTGTATTTGTCATTCCGCTTGGTGATCTGGATTCACGAAAGAAACTGATACAGGCCAATTACATCATTTCTTTGTGCGCCTTGCTTGCCATAGCCCTTGCTCCGAACATCTATTGGGTGTGGGGCGCATCCCTGGTTGCTGGCGCATCTTCGGTAATGCCGCAGTTCTTCATCCCGCTGGTGTCTTATCATTCCACGCCTTCACGCAAGGTGCGCAATGTGGGAATCATACAATCCTGCCTGCTCGTAGGCATTCTAGGTTCACGTGTCTTCAGCGGTCTGCTGGCCGACGAATGGGGATGGCGTTCTGTTTATCTTGTGGCTAGTGTGTTTATGCTCGGATGTTTTCTGCTCATTCACGGGATGCTGCCAGTGTTGTCTGCCCGTTCGCAGAAAAACTATGCAGGGTTGATGAAATCATTGTTGCGCCTGCTCCTCAAATACCCATACTTGCAAATCGCGTCGCTAAGGGCGGCATTGGCGTATGGTTCTTTCTTCGCCTTATGGAGTTGCCTGGCCTTCCGGATGAAGCAGTCGCCTTTCTTTGCTGGCGACGACATGATTGGAGCTCTCGGTTTGTGCGGACTGGCAGGTGCATCTACGGTGGTCTTTATCAGCGACTACGTCCAAAAGTATGGTGCAAGGTTCTTCTCTGTTGCCGGAGGATGCGTCTTGTTGGCTGCCTGGCTGCTGGCATTTTGGGGGAATGACAGCTACTTGTGGATAATAATAGCCATCTTGCTGATTGATGCTGGTATGCAATGCATCCATTTGTCGAATCAGACCAGCGTAGTAGCCCTTGACGCATCTGCCATCAACCGTATCAATACCGTTTATATGACCATTTATTTCCTGGGTGGTTCTGCCGGAACTTTCGTTTCTGGCCTGTCCTGGCAGCATTATGGATGGACAGGCGTGGTGGGGGTAGGGGTTGCCTTTACCGTGGCTTCCTTGCTCGTAAACTGCATCAAGCCTAATGGCAAGCCCTAAACCTACCACCACAAATGGTAGGAAATTAAATACATAAGACCGCTAACCGTTAAATATCATTAATGCAATAAACCTTTTCAAGTTTTATAAATCAAAAGAAATGGTTTGGTAGAAACCATGATGCAATTTACTCCAATCAAATGTTTATAAGCGTATAATTAATTTAACACAATAATGAAGAATTTTATAGCAGTATCATTTGCATTGATGTTCGCCATGAACATCAGTGCAGCGAAGAAATCAAAGGTTACGCCTTTGCAGTTTGATCCTGATTGCGGAACGAAAGCGTCATTGACCATGACGGATGGTAAAGTGGTAAACTATACAGCTTATACCAAACTCTATTTCGTGACCCATGTGGAGGATTCCACCTATCAGTATATGAATGTTTTTGTGCCGGAAGGAGCCACACAGCAGTCGCCTATGTTCCTTCGCACATACGTGGGAGGTTATATGGCGAGTGAAGCTGTCTATCCTCAGGCACAGGACGCCAGCGGACGGGCTCTGGCTGAAGGTTATGTACTTGTCATTCCTGGCAGCCGTGGCCGTAATTCCACTGTAAAACAGGGGAAGAAGACTGTTTATACCGGACGTGCTCCAAAGGCATTGCTCGATTTGAAGGCGGCGGTACGCTATCTTCGTCATTTTGACCATGTGATTCCAGGAAATGCCGAGAGAATCATCACGGATGGTACGAGTGCAGGAGGCGCCATGTCGAGCCTGCTAGGCGCAACGGGCAATCATCCTGATTATGAACCCCTGCTCAAGGCTATGGGGGCTGCCGATGAGCGAGACGATGTGTTTGCTTCTGTATGTTATTGTCCGATAGTAGATTTAGACCATGCCGACATGGCCTATGAGTGGTTGTATGGCAATACGGAAAGTCGCAAGAGTCTGTCTGCCAGCAAGCAGGCTTTATCTCAGGAACTTGCAGCCCAGTTTCCTTCCTACATCAATTCCTTGGAACTGAAGAAGGAAGATGGCACGGCTCTCAAAGCAGACAACTATCTTGATTACATCAAGCAGATTCTTATCAAGAGTGCTCAGGAAGCAAAAGATGCTGGTGCAGATATTCCAGATTCTGTAGGTTTCTGGTTCAGCGGTATGGCCGCATTCCAGGCTCCTGTCAATGGTCAGAGTAGCAAGAGCCACCGACCAGGTATGGGGGATAAAAAGCCGCAGAGACAGCCTGGCTTTGGCAGAAAACCATTAGCCGGACAGCCTCCTATGGGAATGTTGGGCCGCAAGATGGTGGGCGAATACATTACAGATCTCGACATGACCCAATATCTGAATTATGTGGTCAGCACCCAGCCTCTTAAAGGTGTACCTGCTTTCGACAGTTACAATGTAGATGGAGCCGCAGCAAGTGGTGAGAATGAAGAATTCGGCAATGCTCAGGGTTCTGATGTAAACTTCACTTCTTGGAGTGCTGAAAAAGCCGGAACAGTTGTTTCTGAGGAAGTTAAGGAAAATGCGCGTCTGTTGAATCCGATGAATTTCATTGGCGATGGCGTTTCATCTGTTGCTCCCCACTGGTATATTCGTCATGGCGCCCGTGACAGAGATACTGCCTTTTCTGTCTCCATCAATCTGGCTACCAAACTGCAGAATTCGGGCAAGGACGTTAGCTTCAAGCTTCCTTGGAACCGTCCTCACAGCGGCGACTATGCCTTGAACGAACTGTTTGCCTGGTTAGCAGAAATCTTATAAAAAGGGGATTGAGTCCATTTTGATGGTCGAGGAAGAGGCTGTGGGCGGTGTCGAGCGCATCCTGCCAATAGTGGAGAAAAAATCTTTCTGTTTCCATCAGATTAATGAAGTTTCGCATGTGGTTCAAGTACGGGCTGAAGGCCCAAAAGCTCCAGAAGCAGCACGCCCTGAACCAACGGTCACCGGCCGAAGGGAAAGGTAAAGGGCAGAAGCTCCAGAAGCAGCACGCCCTGAAAGGGCAGAAGCTCCTAGCTCAGGGAGGGCACTGAAAAAGGTACCCAATTTTAAGTTGCATAGCTTGTTTTTGAACTTTAATTCTTGTCCAAGAAGCATTTCATCTTTTAAAAGTGAAATACTTTTTTGGACAGGAATATAGCCCCAAATAGCTTTCTATAGCGTTTCTGGCGCTTAATTCGGCAATATATAGAGGAATCTACTTCCCCCCTTATGCATTTTGCATCAATTTGAGGATTCTCTTCACATTTGCTGCGAAAATAGTCAAAGCACCCTGCATTTCCATGCACGACAAACCGTATGACAGGGCTCTGTCATATCCTAAGACATTCTTAAGTTCGGAGTTCTTGGCTTCTATCTTGTATCGTTTCCTCTGAAGATTTATAAACTCTTCTGTTTTTTGATATTCGATTTGCTCCAACTGTTCATCCGACTTGATGGTAACCGCATATGTTTTTGTCTTGGCTCCTTCCTTGTAGCAACCTTCACGTAATGGACAGACCTTGTATTTGTCCACATCAAAATAATAGGTAATGCTGGAGTTTCTGTGACGCTTGTCATTTTTGCGATTATTCATCTCTTTCCATTTCGCCAGATGCCCTGCTGGGCAGACGTACAGATCTGCATCCTTGTTGTATTCAAAAGGGAGTTTGTTTGTTCGATTACCGTCAATTACAGAGCTTAAACGAGCAGAGAGGCGCATATTGTTTTCCTTTGCCATTTTGAGATTCTCCTTGCTGGAATATGCCTTATCTGCTACTATGGAATCAACTTCCATTCCTGCTTCCTCTGTCTTTTTTATCAATTCTGGCAATTGCTGTCCATCACCCTTCTCGCCGGAGGTGACGGTAGCTGCGGTGATAATTCTCTCATCGCTCATAGCTATATGCGTCTTATAGCCAAAGAATGAAGAATGCGCTGTTTTATGTCCTGTACGGGCATCTTCATCTTTTGATATTACGCCTCGGGTCTCTGCATCGGAAATGGTTTCTTTCAGCATGTTAAGACGTTCCTTGACTGCAGGCATATTGGCAGTTGCAGCGTCAGCTTCTACTGTCGCAACTATCGTTTTGGCTGCAGTCATGATAGAAGAATACTTCTTTTCTTTTGGAAGCTCAGGCAATTCCATGCTGTCATCTACAGAATTAACGACCTTGATTACGGCCTTGCAATAATACTCCAAACTCTTTGCTGCACTGATAGGGTTGGAACGAGAATGCGTATGGGTTGCATCAACAATGATGGTTCTAGACTTGAGGACACCTGTTTCTATAGCAATAGAAACAGTCTTCTTGATAAGAAGATCCAACAGGTCCATATCCTTCAGGCGAAGTCGACGGAATTTGGTCAAGGAACTAGGATTAATCAGATTAGTCTCCTCAGGAGTTAATCCCAAGAAGTACTTAAACGACATATCATAGCGAGTACGTTCAACAACATCAACATCCGATATGTTATAGATTACCTTTAAAAGAAGATACTTAAACATACGGATAGGACTCTCTGCTGTACGACCATTGTCATGACAATACTTGTCCTGTAATTCCTGGTATACGAAACTAAAGTCCACCAGGTCAGTAATCTGGCGGAGCAGGTTGTCTTTTGGGATAATCAAGTCATACAAACTTGAATAATCACTGAATGATATGGTCTGTTGTTGCTCTAGCATAATCCTTGTATTTTTCTACAAAGATACAAAAAATATTGCACATATGCAACTTTTGGGTACACTATTTCAAAGATCGAATGTTAAACTAGCATAACCCATGAAGGGACTTTTTCAGTGCCCTCCCAGGGCATCGCCCTGGGTATAATGGCAATCAGCAAGGCGCCCTGTAAGGGCAAAAGCTTTGTACATTGCCCAGAATTTTAAAGCTTTTGCCCTTTCAGGGCGACAAGTTTGTGTCTGTAATAACCCAGGGCGTTGCCCTGGGCTAGGAGCTTCTGCCCTTTCAGGGCGTAAGGGGACGGGCTGGGTGGTGACCTTCATTTTATGAACCCCAGCACATTGGGTTGGAATGGCGGGGGAAAGGGATAATAAAAAGCGATGCTTGCAAAAATCTGCAAGCATCGCTTTATATTGTTTTTGGGGTATGTTTGATATTACATATTATTTATTAATGTTAATGTCGCTGTTATTTGTTGTATTTTCATCCCAAGCTTTTACATCTGCTTCGAAGTTGATTGGCTTCAAGATTGCCTGGCCTTGAGCATTGTAGCCACCACCGAAGATGAGGGTGTAGATGTAGCGCTTGCCTGGCTGCCAATCTGCCCCGAAAGGAACATAGAGCTCGTCAAATGTAGTATCGCCACCGAAGAGGTAAGCACCACTCTGCTTAATCTTACAAGTAATCTTCAGATAAGACTGCTTTGCTGTAGTTGTAGCATCTATGTTACCTTTTAAATCCCATTCTGTTAATTTCTGAGGAATGAATAACATCGGTCCCTGTGTTGAAATGTTAGTAACCTCATCTGTTTTTGCCACCTTAATGCTCTCATCCATTACCGCTGTAAATCCTTTTGGCTGGTAAGATATTGTAGTTGGAGCCCAATCCTTCTGTGAAGGTTCTCCTTCTGGAATTGTAAATATTCCGCCCCAATAGAAATTATGAATACTGAGTGCTTTGATTTCTACCTCCATATTTGCATATTGTGTCTTTGCTTGGAATACTACTTGAGACAATATATGCTTAAAGTTGAACTTAACAAATCCATCATTGTTTGTTTGGGTCTGATTCTTGGTCACGGCATACATAGCATCAATGTTTGGGTTATTATAATACTCGCCTTTGCTATTTTTGACATATTCATCAGAGCAAGCGTATGTTATTTGCTTTTTCTGATTTGTAAAATTCCAAGAGAAGGAAGTTGTGCTGCCTGGATTGACCGCATAAAAATTAAGTGCAGTTGTTGGCCAGTAGCGAAGTTCATTTGGATCATTATAAACCCACTTGTTAGTCTCAGTCTCATACTTGATTCTAACTCCGTACAGATGGTTATCATTCTCTTTGTCACCCATAAAGATATCACCATCTGTACCATTGTCGTTCTTATATGCGAACACATTGAAATCTGTTGTTGTCAGATTATCTGGTGTAATCGGGGTAGCTCTTGTCTCCGCCTTATTACCAACTACATGAAATCCGATAGCGTTGTTAGCTGCAGTTTCTACATTTGCAAGCTCGTTGTCTGATGAGCATGCTGAAAGCAATGCCATAGAGGCCAATGCTGTTCCAAAAATTACCTTTTTCATAATTTTACAGTTCTTTTTTTATCTTTTACTATTGTTAAATTTATTTTTTACTATTTCAAGTTTTATCCTTTGCTATTTATAGCTTTATCTTTAACTATTTCAAGCTTTATCTTTTACGATTAAAAGCTTTGTTTTCGGATGTTAACCCCTTAACATATAATGTCTTCGTTCACATCCGCCCAATCATCAACTCCTACATCGAAGCCGGCACCACCGCTGGAATTGTTTCCACCGTTGCCTCCTCCGCCTCCTCCGTCATTCTTATTATCCGGAACGGTGAAGTTGAAATTGATGATGAGATGCACATCACCGATATGCCCCCTTACGGGGATTGAGTGAACCTGTGCTGAAACATCCTGCTCTAAGACATACACCTTGCCATTTCTGCTCTTCAGGTAAAGCTTGAACACCTGAGACGAGGCGAGGCTCTGACAGTAGCCGAAGGTGTAGAAACCGCCCTTGATCTGATTACTGGCAGTCTCGCCTCCGAAAAGAAGATTCTCCGAAACCCCATCGGGCAATCTGTCTTCCGCCATCAGCAGCGATCCCGACATTCCCAAAAGGCTGGCACGGATATCCGCCACTCTTTCCAGATTCTGGATGCCATTCACCTCGTAGGTGTAACGGCTCACCATTCTCACCGGATACAGGGTGATCACCTTCTCCGTGCCTTCTGGAAAATTCTCCAGCGATACCCGGTCGATGTGGTCGCCGCAGAGCCAGGAGGGAGTGGTGCAGGCTTTGGCGCTGTCGGGCGCCTGTACGCTGCGGGTCCTGGCAAGATACTCTACAAAGCTGTTGGGATTTTCCCAGTTGATGCCGCTCGTATCGTAGTTGTAGCAGATGACGCGATACTCGTTTTCGGGCAACTCGATCTGCCTTCCTTCTCCGTTCGGAAAATCGAAGATCCACGGCTCGCCCGTGCCATCTTTCGGAAAGAAAATCACTCGCATGCCTTCCGGCTTCTGAAAATCCTCATATCGCTCCCAATTGAATTCCACCCTTAATGAGCGGAACGAGGAGGTGACGTAGCGGAATTCCTTGTGCTCGCACGACGAGAGTATCAGAAGAAAGAGCATCAGGCTGAGGGCTTGGATGATTCCAGATCCTCTGAAGATTCTAAATTCTCTGAAGATTCCTGATCCTCTGAAGATTCTAATCCTGCTCATTTCCGCCTCCTTTCTCTCTGTTCTTCCTGCCTGAGAACTTGCGGTTGGTATTGCCGTTTCCTATCAGCCATACCAGCGAAATCTCAGCCTTGGTGGGACCTATCCAGCGGCGCTCCTTGGTGGATTGCCATACGTAGTAGTCAGCCTCGGGCTTATACTCATGATAGATGCCGCCCCAATAGCCGGCGCCGATGGTGAAGTCGATGTTCAGCCTTCGGGCGATGGGCAGCGAATAGCCGTATTCGGCTCCCACGATGTAGTTCATCTTGTCCCAGAGCGTGCCTCCGGGCTTTCCACCCATGTAGCCACGACCTCCGGTTTCGAAGTCGTATGTGAATATCTGACCGTAGATGCCGATGTGGTGTCCGGTGAGCGATTTCTCCCCGGCAGCTTTTCCCCACCATTTTCTGATGGCGATGTCACCGCCGTAGGCTCGCCAGTACCAGTGTTGCCGATCGGTCTTCCACCATCCGTACATCCAGTTGGCAGCCGCCGACCATCTTTTTCCCAGATACATCTCCACTCCGATGTTCGGAATCAGGAGCGCATCGTAGAGCATGTTGGTCCGGATGTTCATATAGAAAGGTTTCCGGATTCGCTGCGTTGCGATGGACTGGGTGTCGGGGGCGCAGATGGTATCTGCCGGTGGGATGAACGCTGCAGCAGTGGTATCCGATTTCTGAATCTCCGAGCGATGCACCTTCTCGTACCAGAGATGCAGCTTGGATGATCGGAGCAGCGGGAAGTATTTCCTGTACATATACAAATAAGGTGTACCCCCTCGCAGCTTTTGTATCTTCTGCAGATGACTCTCCTCTGCCGAGGCACCGCTTTTCTGTTCGCTGGCTATCTGGCGCAGCATGAAAAGGGTTTCCTTCCGGTAGGGGAGTTGTGGATCATTTTCCACCAGCCTGATCAGGCCATTCCAATCTCTTCCTAAGTAATGGGTAGTTCTTAGCGAATCGGGCAATTCACCATAGCGGGAGAGATAATCGAACAATACCTTTGCTCTTTTCTCTGACAGCCATCGGTTGAATTTCACGCTTCCCTCGGGTGAGGCACCGCCCACTACGAGGATTTTTCGCAATTGATAGGCAGAGTCTGCGCAAGTGATACGCATCGTATCTGCTATCCTGTTCAGTGCCGATTGGTTGTTGCGCAGGGTAGGAACGAGTTCTATCTTTCCCTGTTTGAAATAGATCCTTACAGAATCCTGCATGTCCTGGTGGTTTTGAGCCGCAAGGCTTGCCCCATAGAACATGAAAGCCATGATCAGAATCTTATTTCTTGTTAATCCACACATTATTATCAATAGAGTTTTAAACTCAAGATCTTATATATCTTTTTACTTGTTTACCTATACTTTTGTATTCGGCTGCAAATTTAGTGAAAAATAATGAATTATAGGGGGGGAGTCCGTTAATAAAACTTAATCGTGATAAAATTGTAATAGTTTCATCTATATATAAATATGTATGGCTGAAAAAATGATATGTGGAGTTTGCAATTGAAATGTTTCTAATAATGCTATTTTGTGCGGGTTATGCTATTTACAACTCGTGATTGTTTATTGTTTCCGAACAAATTAAGCCCCCTTGTATAATGTAGAGGATGGCGCTGATGTCGGCTCTGGAATATACGCTGCCGTGAGAAGTGATGTGCTTGGCAAACTTCTCGATGGTCATCACATCGGTGTACTGCGAGATGGCGAACGCATTCTGCTTCTCGGTCTTCACCAGGTCGGTGTCCTTCTTGTCCGGCTCCTTGCCGTCCTTCTTAGCCTGGTTGATACGTGACTTTGCCTGGTTGATCTCAAGGAGGTTTGCGTTCACGCTGCGCATTACGATGCTGTAGTTAATCATACTCTGTTTCGTTTTAAGAGTTCACTGAATCACAACTACCCGGAAGCCCCTCGTTTGCCCCGATTCTGGGTCTTAATAGATGACCGGCGCCTGCCATCATTTAAGCCCCGCCCCGGTCTTAATAGATGACCGGTTTTCGGCACAATAGGCTGTTCCTTCGATTGCCGCTGCAAAGATACAAAATTTCGAAGGCGAAAGCAAGTTTTTATCGGAATAAGATGGTAAAAATGGTATAAGTAGTTGATATACAGATATGTAGCTATTGGCGATATTTACACGTTTCGTTTCAACCAGCATTTTCTTTCGTTCTGAAGGTGGGCAGAAGCTTTTTACGTCTTCTGGGTCATTTCGGGTCAAAGTCATTTCGGGTCATTTTCATTTTCGGGGCGCAAAGTCACTCATAGTATAATATAAATTAATTTATATTATACTATGGCTGAAAATGACATTGTATTTTCAAAATGACCCGAAATGACTTTGACCCAAAATGACCTGATATTGATTCTTGATTATATTTTTTTGAAAAACTTTTATTAAGGTTTAAGGTGCTGGTAATTAAGTGGATAGACATTATTTCTGCATCTAAGAATATTTCTCTTTGTATTTTTGAGAACTCCTTTTAGTTGTGGATTTCTTCTCTTTCTTCTCTTGTTTATGTGTTGCTTATCCTGTAAATACGTCAATATAATTCCGGAAAACAACCATTTTCGCCCCTCCAACCTGCCTTTTACCCCAGTATTTTTACCCTTCTGCGGGGTAAAAAATGCCATCGGAGACACATTTTAGTGCTCCGAGAGCCAAATTCTACTAATAATTTTGCGAAAAACCATTTTTTCTCTCTTTTACTTTTTCGCTCAGATAATGCAATCTTTCATAACAAAGATAACATAAGCATATTTTATAAAATGCTGAAAATATGCAAGATATGCGGCTATTGAGTAGTATATAATTGTTGATGTTTTGAGCGTTTGAAAAAAGCTATAAAAATCCCCTTTTTTTCGTGTTTTTGAAGGAATTTCTCATATTTTTTGTGTTAATCTATATATTTATGCCCGATTTCTCGCAATTATTTTGTAACTTTTGGGGGCGAATTCTGTGTATGGTGCGCAGGAAAACATAAATATTTAAAAATATACGGTGATGACAGAATAGCTGAAACAAGCCATTATAGAAAGTGGAAAGCAATATTTCCGCTCTATTATCATACGAGGAGTTTGGCGAGTAAAACAAAAAGTAATAGGGAACGCACTGCGTTCCCTATTTTTGTTATCTATTACTTTCCGATGCAACATGTGGATGTTGCTGATAGTTAAGCTTTTATCTTTTAAACGGTACAACTACCCTTTTTACAAGTGCAGAGAAAATGAACAACAAATGTAATATGCTTATTCTCAGTCTGTTAGCGATGAAGTTGTACCGCTCCTTTTAGCCCTTTTTTGTAAGATTCTGGAAACAAATGCAATGCATTGTTTCTCAGCCTCTTCCGTTTCTTGTGTTACAGAACGCTTATCTGGTTGCAAAGATACAGATTTATATTGGATTAGAGCAAACTATTATCTTAAAAAATATTATTTTATTCCTTGTGTTATTTCATCAATACAGGCTTATTATCGTAGCCGTTCATCTTGT
>ERZ841120.260-NODE-260-length-45189-cov-5.109297_pt1 | contig 45189 bp, 80 predicted proteins | sample MGYA00519572_ERZ841120 | MGnify/ENA primary metagenome ERZ841120 (study PRJEB31850, sample SAMEA3708890) | human gut metagenome | biome: human gut; feature: human-associated habitat; material: faeces | place: China | collected 2014 ...
AATGGTAGTTTTTGGTCGGAATTCCACTGGATGGCATTGGTATGCGCCGTCGTTGACCGAAGTATCATAGTTTTACATCACTAAAAGTACCACCATTGCTATTTATCTTGCAATTCTATCAAGTAAATATATTCCAAAAAAATATTATTTATACATTTTCGTTTTCTCACGCCAAAAAGACCACCTACGGCAGTCTATTTTTAAAACGTTATTTTCTTATTGTGCCTTATGCTGCATGATGACGTTTATATGCAATTTCAAGGGATCTCACGCTGGTCTTTGCATAAATCTTTGTGGTATCCAGCTTTTTATGACCTAAAAGATCGGAAACCTCATTCAGTGATGCACCATGCTCCAACATATCCGTTGCAAAGGTATGGCGCATAAGATGCGGGAATACTGACCTACCGATTCCAGAACGTTTTCCGATGGCCTTTATCTCTCTTTCAATGGCTTCTTTCCCTAGTCGGCCATATGGAGCCCTGGAAGACACGAAAAGAGCCGGGGTATCATCATTTCTGCTTTCAATATATTTTTCGATTGCAAACATGGCTTTAGCGTTCAAAAATACCAGACGTTCCTGGTCTCCTTTTCCGGTGATCACCACACACCTAGATTTCTTGTCTATCTCTGCGTAATCAATTCCAACAATCTCGCTGACACGGCATCCCGTAGCATACAGAGTCTCAAATAGCGCTTTCTCACGTAGCGTCTTGCAAGAAGAACGAACCTGTTCTAACTCCATATCTGTTAAAGGCTGCCTTATTTTGGCTTTGTATTTAACCGGGTCAACGGCTTTACATGGATTATATGCCATTTTACCTGTATCATGCATATACGTGTAAAAAGATGATAAGATAAGCCGCTTGCCGTCCAACGTGCGCATACCTGCACCAAGCTTCGCTCTCCAGTCCAGATAAGCCAAAATATCTATGTCCTGTACGCTTCTCAAATCCTTTTTAAGCCACAATGTAAAATCTTTGAGTAAATTACCATACTGTTCTATTGTGCCGTCAGAACAGCCTTTCAGCTTCTTTCTGGCTATGAATTCTCGTATGTCATATGGCAACTCATACACTGTTGGAGCCGGAAGCGTTTCTTCTTTTTCTATTCTGTATCCCCTCATTGCCTTTGCTACTGCTAAATCAATGATTTTCAGCTGGTCAGCCGTGAATTCTTTTTGAAGTTCCATGATAATTTGATTTCTGATTTCGTTAGACATACCGCACAATCTCCTTTTTATTTTTGTTGTGCTCAAATAGAGATCGTGGTATAATAGACCCGATCTCATTGAGAGATTGAGTGGGCAGGTACTTTGCGAGGGTAGATGTCCACTCGTTTTTTATTTTAATACTAGCGATCAAAAAATCAACCTTTTTCGGATAAAAAAGCGACCCATGAATTTTCTCATGAGCCGCTTTTATGGATTTTTTAAGCCGCTAAATAGCAATATAGAGGCTAGAATTGAAGCCAAATTTAATAAAAGAATGCTTATTCCATCATCGACATCATCATCTGGTGGAATTTCCACCTATCAGATCAAACCGCAAATTGCCGATCAAGGTATATTCTGCCTTTGTCGAAGTGAACTATACATAGTGCGGCTTGGACAAAGTGGCGGCGTATTTAATTCATGTGAACTTATCCAGATATCAGATTTCACCGGCACGACTAATGCAACTGCATCCATTGCTACTGATAAAAAAACGGTAATTTTTAAATGTGCAACATACGAAAATCCTATCTTTATTGGAAGATTTTGAATTACTATATGATTTTTGCTAAAAAAGCAGTAACTTCTGTTCCCTCTTGAACATTAAGATTTTTTACTTCGATGCTTCCACCCCAAAGCTCAGTCTCTCCATTCTTAATAATAGGTCGTGAGCTGTTATTGATATATTTTACACACAGTAGTAATGTACTGCTTTGTGTAAAGCCTGTTGGGTATTGAAAGATACAATTCCCGGCACTATTAGATTTTGCCGTTGTTTTTGCAATCTCTAATACTTTCTTGCTATTTAGCGTATCAATCGCACTGGCCTGCTTCGCCACAGTGGATTGTAAATCATTGATCACATCTACCGCACCGTTTAACAGGTTAGTCACCCGTAAAAGCCCCTGTTCTGTGTTATTGAGATGCTCTGCGTCAATATCCGGTTCTGAATTATTGACGTACTCAGTCGGTACATAATCGGCCAGTTTGTTCAAAGCAGCATAGGTAGACACCAGTAGTGCGGACTCAAGAGTTGCTGGATCATTTGCTGGATCTGTGACAACCTCTGTGGTGGTATCCTTTTCCGCTCCGTTTTCTTCCGTATTTGTGGTGCTGCTATTCTCTGTGCTTTCTTCTGAATCAGACTTCGAAGTATTAGACTCCTCCTGGGCGGTGTCAACATTCTGGTCTGATGTGTCGATGATCGGTGTTCCGTCTCCGTTGATAATGTCGGTGTCTGAATCTGGATATTCGGTTTCGGTTGCAAGTGGTTTATTTTCTTCCATTTGTTTCTCCTTATACACATTGAATTTTATAAATATTATATTCACATTCTGCTGATGACTGGATTCCAAGGAACACATATATATACTTCATTTTTGATCTTTGATCTGATGTATAGTTGTCAAGGTTAAGGACCCATTCTGTTTGTCCATCGGCTGTCATTATTCTTACATCAACGATGGCTCCAAGACTTGTCAACCATTCATTGCCCATAGCATTTGCTAACTGGTCTGTAAAATAATTTTCTGTTATCAGCAGGCTAAGACCTTTTCCTTGAATTTTATCGGCTATGATTTTTACTTTGCTTAACTTAGTAAAATCCAATGCTTTTGCAAATCCAATCGCAATGCCCTCGTAAAATCCTCCGGTAAATATCCAGTATGCATCTTTTATGATTTTTGCGCTACCGAGAGTGTATTTACCTGATGTAATTTTTACCAAGTCTGTTGTAAAGCCAGGGCCTAAAGTGCCATAATAAAATGGCATGTTGGGGTCTTCGTTGAGATATCCTTCCCACGTTCCAGGCCCTATACCTGCTACATACATGCCTTTTTTTATGACTGCGGATGTAAGGTTGGCGATTGGCTTTAATTCTATGTTTCCGGTTGCGTACTTTCCACTGGTTTTTACGGTTACCGCATTTTTTCCAGTAACGATTGTTTCGCCGTTATATGTTGGAACAGATGATTTTACAGTGCCGCCACTGTAGTAACCAGAAGGAAGTACAATCGACCCATTCAGTGGTAAAGTTTTCTGGGGTGATCCGTTATCTGGTTTTGTGCCTACACCCTTATCACCATTGGATTTCATATATGTCTTTCCGATCAGTACATCGGACTCAGTAGCGGTTACGGCGGTACTATCAACCGTAACTCCATTTTTTTGCAGTAAACATTCTCCCATTACTCAAATCCCTCATAAATTCCAGTGATTGCTTGACTTCCTTCGCCCACCACTACACCTCTTTTTATATAAGCGGGGTTAAAGTTTTCAGCGGCAGTAATCGTAACATCTCCTTGCATATAATTTCCAGCAACCTCTACAGTAACGCCATTCCCTCGTGGGGAAGCTGAAAATGCAGCCTTCAAAGGAACTTCTTTCTGCGTTATTTTCTGCTCTTTTTGGTGATCTCCTACAGGAATTTTGTAAGTACCATTAATCTCAATAATTACGTCTGCAATGGACGCTGCTGGCATGATTCCAGTTTGAAGTGTGTCTACCTCCGCACCAAAAAATGTTTTTCCAGCAGATACATCTTTCGGAAGTGCCGTATACTCTTCTGGATAGTATCGACCGCCCTGCTTAAGTAAAAACGCTTCTGCCATCTTACTCCCCCTTTAAAGCAATTTGAAATGTCGATGCTGGTTTTTGGTTATAGCAATAAAGCGTAATATTACCTGTTCCGGTGGTGATTCTGTCCACATATCCATAAGCTCGCCCCTGCTCCTTTGCCTGGGTTCCTGTGGTGCCATCTGGAAGGTATAGGGACACGATTGGTGTATGCGTTGATAAAATTCCTTGTACGTTTACTGTCTGTCGATATGGTGCCGATGCTGACCAGCCAGAAACCGGTATGGTGACATATCTAACGATTTTCATGTCTCGCCCAAGCTCGGCTATATCGGTCTCATTTTTGTTTACCTGTGTATTTGTCCGATTGACATCTCCAGCAGAATAAACATCACCCTCCTGGGTGTATTCCGTAACATCTTCGATGTATACGCTTCCATCACCGTTCTGGGTGATCTTATATCTTTTCTTTCCTGAAAAAATATCGTCTTTATATGTGGTTTTTAAGCTCATAGGCTCACCTCCCTGTTTCCAAGAGATCTCGTGCCAAGCCGGAACGATAAGTGATTGAGACCAGGAGACGCTTTTTCTATCAGTGTTCCGAGATCATATATGATCCTTTCGATGGCATTTGCCTGGTAGATTGATGTATATGTGATTCTGATCGGTGTCAGCGGTGTACTGTCCGGCGTATAATATGCGCTTCGGATAGCTTCGATATTTTTTCTTAACCGAATCATATCGGCTTCGGTACGGAAATCATTCGGCTGCCAATTCAGCTTATTATTGGTGGTATTTTTGTACCCCTTTCGATTAAGGACATAGGACACCCATTTCACCGACGATTCAATCCGGTTGAGATCGTTGTAATCTATATAGGCTTTGGCCGTCATAGAATCTATGTCGGCCTGTGTCCGGTCAAAGATCAAGTTATCAAGATATTTACTCATGTATCGTTACCCTCGCTTTGATTTCCCTGGTAAAAGTAGGATCAATGCTTTCGATAATTCCCTCTCTTATACCATCATACCAAGTATCTACACGAACTTTGTCCCCTAACTTCTTATCGCCAAGAAGTACGTCTCCCACCACGTTCTCTGCACGCTGATAGTAGGCATAAATTCTTTCTAGGGCAGTCGGCCCATTTGATGGATTGATCAAGGTCGCATCTGTCACTTCTTTGATGTTTTTGTTAAAAATGATATCTGGGTTATCTTTGGAAATCACAGATGTACTGTGGCTGTACTTACCTCCTGTTAAGGTTACTGTGCCGCCTGTTCCTGTCACCACTGCATAGTTAACACCGCTTTTTACTATGATTCCACCAGAGACAGAAAGGCTATGATGTGGCTCTGAGAACACGATTTCAGCCGTACCGTTCAGTGTGTCTTTGTAAAGCTCCTCTGTTTCGGAGATCTGCGTGTAAGTATGGGTAGTAAGTCGCACACCGGTTACGATATCGCTATGCTCCAATGTCAGCCCGGTAAAAGTGTTGTGCTCGTTAAACTCACCTGTTACTTCCGTTGCCTGTGGGTAAATATCAACACCCTCTACGTTGGACGTATCCACAATGGCACCAATGGCAAAAGCAATTTGCACCAGGGCGTTTCTTTTTGTGGTGTACGGGATGTATCCGGTCAATGTTGCATCCTTGTAATAATCATCCAGAGTGTAACCGAAATCCTCATTTGCAAAGATTTCCGTGAGGACTTCTGACAGCTTACGTCCTGTGTAAATACCACCCACGTACTCATTGCCGTCCAGGACTCCCAAAGCATCGTGGGAATCCATATAGTAGTCCGTTTTATTCTTCCTTGCACCAGACTTCAAGTAGAAGTTTCCAAGTAGATCACCGTTAAAATACAGACCTAATCTCTGTTTCTTCTGGAGGTCAAACGGAATATTACTCTTCGTGCGAACGGTAAAGGAAAGGGTGTTGATAGAAATATTTTCAGAAATGGCATTGATCTCCTGCAAGCAGTCGGTCTGCATCAATTCATCATCCAGGAAATCTCTATAAATGCCATAATCAATTCTTGTCAAAAAGACTGGTCTGTGCGGCTTTGATGTGGATTTAAAGGTGATCACGATCTTATTGTAATTATGCACATACTGATTGCAGAAATACCGCACTCCATCTGCTGTAAAGTCCTGGTTTGCTAATAGCGTGGTATCCTCGTACCATTTGACATTCAGATCCTTAGCATAGTCTCCAGATAACATATTAAATGTAAAGAGAATTCCTACACTAGTAAATTTACCATTAAATGTAATCGTAAGCGCCGGGTTATTCATTACCGTTTCCTGTGTACCACCAGGGAAAAGAAAAATACGTGGATACAGTGCCGTGTGTGGCTTCAATCCCTGCTTGTTGATCTGATATCCAAAATTACCATTATCATCGCTATACTCGCTTGATACATAGCCATAATCCGCCGGGTCTTCTGGGAAATTAATATAATCACCATTTAACAGGGAGAAGCCGGGATAACACAGGGCATATCCAGGGTAAGACAAATCATCACGCCGGAGGTCCGGGAACTGGCGCTCTATGGTAGTCTGTTTTGGATAAAGACCAGCATGAGGATACAGTCCTTTTCTTGGATACAGCCCAGCCTTGATGATCTGCGGAAGACTGTTCTCTTTTGCGTATGGTGCCACATCGTCATATACGATTTTTAAACCCTCATTGTTTGCCATCACGGTCTCCTTTGCGGTTTCATTGCGATAAAATTGACAGTCAAGCCCGTCCATTTATTAATCTGTCCATTCTCTGTTTTTTGGATCTTAAGGCCGTCTTCTCCATTCGTCACATAAGCCAGAAACTCTAACGTCTCCTGCCCATAAGGGAAAACTACGGTATGGGACTCTGTGGGAGAAGATATGATATCATAAAAAGTGTCATAATCGGCCCGGTTGCTCTTATCTACGTCAATGGACAGAGCGTAATTATAAAACGTCCCGGCGATATCCCTGTGCATCTCATAAGACTGTGTGCGCCCGGAATTCTCTGTGTCGGTAACGGCAAAGGAGCGCTTAAGCTCCTTCACCTGCAACCGCAAATTCAAGCCGTCAATCTCAAATACTCCGTTACCAGTTCTATCCATTCTGTGTCACCATCCTTACGCCTACACGTTGTTTCTCCTGATTATTCGCTTTGTATACTGCTGATGCAAATTTCTGGTCATTGAGTACCAGATCAATGTGGATATCCCTGTTTCCGCCACTCATTCCGGTTTCTTCCAGGGCTTCTTTCAATGCCTGTTTCATGGTTGACAGTGGGGAAACAACCTCGGTCTCACGCTTGTTATCGCCAAGGATCGCTGCAAACTCACCCGCACGTGGAGGAACTACGGTGCCAGTCGCAAGACGTGGCATAGAGTAAGATGCCGCCACCGCCGGGGTCTGGTATGCGGAATATCTGGAATAGCCGCCGCCTCCAGAAGATCCGTATGAACTATAAGAACGTTTTCCTGCATTAATTGCCATCTTAGCTGCTGTAATACCAGCGATAATAGATGCAGCAACAACGCCAGCTCCTAATGGACCACTTACAGCCCCCAAAGCCACAGCCAATACCCCTGCTGCTGCGGCTAACGCTAATATTCCGCTTATAACCTGTTCTGTAGGTGTCATCTTGTCCCAGTTTTTATATAGTTCGATTGCTATTGCAATAATAGATCCGACTGCTAATGCAATCAGTCCCATTTCGAGATTCAAACCATCAAGTGTTTTTATTAGCAATGATAGCTTATCAATCATTTTCACGGCACCATTTACAAATCGAATCCATTCCCAGGCTGCAAAAAAAGCAATAATAGCAACAGTAAAGCCCTCAACAACCGTTTTATTCTCGTTAATCCAATCAGAAAACTTCTTTAACCATTCTGTAATCTGCTTTAATGCATTTATAATAATTTTTCCTGTCCACTTTCCAATCGGTTCAATAAAATCTTTCCATAGCCAAACGGCATTCGGTTTCAATGCATCAATAATGGCGTTTAACGCTTCCAGAGCTGAAGCAATCAAGTCAAACGTTGCCGGTATTGACTGCTCAACCGCCCACTTTGCAATAGGGAGAAGAGCCTTGTTAAGCAATGCCAGGAGCGCATCTGTTACCGTCTTGGCGATTGGCTTAATCGCAGAAAGGATAGAATTAAAGCTAGTTAGCAGTGGCGTGAAATCAAGATCATTTGCCCAGTTTTTGATGCTTTCCGATGCTTCACGCAAAAATCCGGTAAATATCAATAGGATATCGCAGAGGTTCCGGATAATGCTTGTGCCTGTGTCTCCAGACACCCAAGCCCTATCAAACTGTGTAACCAGTCCTGCCACCGTTAAAACCAGATTTGCTACGGTGATAAGCAGATCATCAGTAATCCTCTTCCCGTATCCTTCTGTGTTCCATACCTGCATAAATGATGCAGATACATCACTTGCAAGCTGCTTAATGGCTCCAAATGCCGTTTTTACCGCTTCGGTCACCACTGGGCCATTCTCTTCCCATGATTTCTTCAATGGGTCAAAAAGTCCTTCCAGATTCTTCTTGATGGCGTCAGCCTGCAACTTTACATTATTGGAGACCTCTTCGGTCTTAAACATCTGGTCTGGTGTCGGTCCTACATAGGAGCTGCTGCTGGAGTCACTGTCTTTCTGTGCCTGGATCAGCTGATCGAACGAAAACAGAATCTTTTTATTAAGCTTGTCCTTTTTCTGTAACTCTTTGTTGCTATCCTTTAAGGCTGCCCCGTAGTCCTCTTCCACAGCCGTAGCCTTAACGTATGTATCTTTTCCGGTCAGTGCCGCCGCAAGCTGCGCCGTCCAGTTCACCGCCTGGATGATAAGACCAATAAATTTTGACAGTGCGGGAGCCACAGCTTCCAAGATCGGAGAAAATGCAGTAGCAAAAGCATTCTTAAGCTGCGTCATCTGAGAAAGCAACATGGATATTGCCACGTTGGCCGCCGGGGAATACTGGGCAAGGTTTTCCATACCCTCTTTTGCTGATCGGAACGCAGCGGATATTACAGAGCTGAGAAGTCGGAAGAGAACCATACGCCGGATTACACCAGACAGTGAATCGCCAAACTTCTTCGCTGGCTTTTTATTCTTGTCCATCTGGTTTCCAAGCTTTTTCGTTGACTTTGCTGCTTTTTTGCTGGCATCGTCAACGCCAAGAAGACGCTTTTTGTACTCGTCAAACTCGTTCTTTACCCGGCTATACGATGCGCCAAGAGACTCATTCATCTGCTTGAGTTTTTCGGCTTCTGTAGCGTACTTGTCGGACATCTTGGCAAACTTATCTGTATCTTTTCCGAGCGTAAAAGCACTGCCGGAATCTTCCAGATCTTTCAATTCACCTTGAGCATATTTTAAAGTGTTGGTCAGCTGATCTATGTCATACTGCATCTTTTTATAGGCGCTGCTATTGGATTTACCACCAGTATCCAAAAACTTTTGCTGACGATCAACCAGTGCTGATAGTTTCTGTTCTGTCTTTTCTATCTGTGTCTGGATCTCAAGATACTCCTGTGTAGGTATCTTAGTTTCTGCATACGCTTCCAGTTCTTCTCGCAACTTTTTAACTTTCTGTTCCTGTGCTGCATACTGGTTGTTCAGTTTTGCAAAAGCGGCGGCCTGCTTCTGGACTGCGATTTCTGTTTTTTTTCCAAGATCATCAATCCCATTTGCCATTCTTCTAACGGCAGCTTCTACCTCTTTGGTTCCTGGTTTCATGCCGCTGGTATCTATTTCTGTATCAATAAGGACTGTTCCATCTGCCTGCATATCATCACCGCCTTACTTCTCAAACAATGCGTCTACTGCATCCTGTTCCTGCTGCCATAGATCCTGTTCTTCATCAGACATTTTTCTCTTAAGATTTACAATCGCCTGGTTATCGTTCAAAAACTCCCGTTCCCACTGTTCCAGTTTCTTTCCTTTTGCTCGCTTCTGTCGGATCGCCAGCACCTGGGAGAACGTTCCCTCTTCGATCTCCTCAAAATAGCCCACAAACGTCCACCAGTGCATATACTGGCCTGGTTCTCTGACTTCTCTCCCGGCTACCTTATTGATCGCTGGGAAGATGATCGGGGCATCCTGCTCCCAGTCCATCACCTGTGGTCGCTTGCGCCCATCCTCTTTTTTACCGCAATCCAGATACCATAAGGCCTGTTTTATCGCTTCTTCCAGGAATTCCTCCGGTGGAATCTCCTCGTACAAGATTTCTACCATCACCTGCATCTTCCCGGCGTTATCCAGGTTTGGATCATTAAACGCCGCCATGATGTCAAGAGCCGCCCGAAAATCAGTCCGTATATGATAAGATCTGCCACCGACTGTAAGAGCCAGCGGCAGATCCCAGGAAAACATTATTTCATGGGGGTAAGTATTGAACCCCCTGGAGATGCTTTGTATTTCTGCGTGTATTTATTTACGTGAGACTGTACGGCTTTCAGTTTCACATCACGTTTCTGCTCGATCACTCCACGAATGGCGTTGATCACATTTTCCACGAAAAACTGACCGGAGTTTAACATGGTGAATGGTGACGTGATTGAGAAAAAGTCTTTGGAAACCGGAGCATTGAACAAATAATCCACCTGCTGGCACATACGTTCGTCCAGAGTCTTGATATCATCAAGGGTTGCCGTGGACTCTTTGCCGCTTAACTCTTTCTGCATATCCTCAAACGCCTTTACGGTCTCCTCATACCTTTTGACCAGATCAAAATCTGATGGGATAAAGGTAAACTGTCCAAGAAGTTCTCCTCGCTGATTTACGATGTCAAAAGTCTCGCTACCATCATCAATTCTAATTACGTTTCCCATTCGATCCTCCTACAGTGTTGCTACTTTCTCGTCACTCCATGTTACTTCTCCGTCTGCGATGGTGACAGATCCCTCTTTTCGGTTTCCATCAAAGTGCACAGAAAATGGCAGTGTAAATCCGGCAGTACCACCGCCGTACTCCTCAACCTTAACAATAACGTCCTCTTTCCATGCTCTGTGTTTGGCTGCTTCGGTATCTTCGATGATTACCTCCAAGATAGAAGTCTTGCAGTCATCGCCTTTCTTACGATTCATGGCAATATCACGGATCTTTGGATAAATAGCATCGGTTGGGTCTGCGTAGTAGGTCTGGCTGTCCATAGATGGCTCATAGCCATTGTCCTCTGTATACGTCTCGTCCCACACATTTTTGTTTACGGAGATATCTGGGTTAAGAGATACGCTCATCTCATCGGTATACTTGCCCATTCGCCACCATTTAGTTGTTCCACTGCCAAAGCTTGAGTCTAAAAATGTCCTTGATGCTCCTCGTGTCAATCTGCTCATTGGATATATCCTTTCTACCCATAAGGGATTTATAATTCAAATTCGTTGGTATATTGTACGGTTACTGGTAAAACCCAGTCCTGCACACCGTCAGCGTTTGGCTCCAACCCATAAGAGTTATCACGGGTGATCCTCTTGATTATCCGGCCTTGTGACAGTGTAGGGAATGCCGAAAGTCGTGTTTCCTTGCCGTCAACCACCACTGGTTCTTTGCAAATCCATTTTCCAAGATTGTCCAGAAATGTTTGTACTGAGATCTTTTGACGCTCCCGCTCTGATGCAGTCCGGTAGATCACGAAAAACGGAAACTGACATTTCTGGAATACGTTGCCGCACACATCTTCTGTCTCTGCGTACACCAGAGCGCCGTTATTGGCAGAAAATGCAATGCCACTATCTTTCTCCATCTCTTCGAATTTAACGATTTCACCATCGTATAAACCTGGATATTGATTAAGTAGTGACTTGACAGCCACGGTCAAAACCTCATAACCGGTTGCATCTAAACCAATCGGTTTTACATCAGCCACGTTTTCCACCTCCCGCCGTTGCCTTTACTCTTCGCACCCACTTCTTACCATCCACCGCTTTGGCAGCATCAAACCAGTGATCCTGTGCTTTCGGGTGTGCCTGGTGGGTGTACTCAATATTCTCTTTTGCAGCCGTCTTACCTGCGTACTGGCTTACCAATACTTTTTTCGCTCCTTCTTTCGCCCAGGGAGATCCGGTATTTTCATCCACCATCACTGTTCCCTCATAGAGATAGCGACCTTGCGGAGCATGTGCTGCATAGACCTGGCCAGAGCCTTGCACCGCTGCACTTGCCGCACGTGTAGATCCTATAAATGATCCAGAGCCAACAATCATCGGCATAAACGGAACCATGCTATTCATTACATCGCCGTCGAGCTGATACTGCGCTTTCTTGTATTGCTCATCAAAACGGGAAAGGCTCAGTTTTACTTTTAGGTCTCCGGCGATGATGGAAAAACCTTTAAAGTGAGTTGTTTTTGACATATGTACACATCTACTTTCCAAGAATCTCAAAATGTGGAATCACTGTATAAGGTCCGCCAACGCTGGTGATCTTGAATACGTGATCCTTGCTTTTGTTCATGTACTGGTAAAACCCACCACGGTAATCATCGTCATTCACCTCTCCACCAGCCCACTCGCCCTCCCAGAAAAAGTCTGTATCTGGTGAAAACGTGATAGTCTGGTCTAAAAGATCATTGGTCTGCTGCTTCCACTCTTTTGGTGGCATCCAGGGAAGTTTTACACCGTTTTTATCGGTGATTACTTTCTGACCGTTGGAGTCAAAAAAGCGGATATGAAGCTGGGAGTTGTCGGAAGAATCAGCACCATATTTTTTGATGATTGCTCCTCTGTCGGTGTTGAGATCAACGTTCGTCAAAGTATGCGGATACCAGGTTGCTGCTCCTGTGGTATCAGATTGATAAAAGTTGAAAATTGTCACTGTCTTGTCATACATCAGCTTCCACCTCTAAAGCGATTTCCTTTTCTGTCTAGCCTGGTTTCTTTATTTGTAATATCATTTCTTGAGCTGATCCGTTTTACTCATTCTTTTCCACAATTCCGTCAGCTTCTCCCAGCCATACATAGCCACAAACGCTACGATAAAACCTGCCATGATCGCCGCCAAAATCATGTACCACAGGATTTCCATGTGGATATACTGCATGTATGCCACAAAAGCAGCCACGGTGATTCCGATGGAAAGGACGAATACAAGGGCATCTGTGGGGATCGTGGAGAGAACTCCTACGCCTTTAAATACCTGGGTAATCACTGACACACAGAACGCCAGAATCCCGATCACTGCCAGAATCAAAGTCATATTTGCGAATAATGCTTCCATTACTCTTTCACCTTCTCATAAGTTTTTTCAAAAATATTTGGCTTGCACGGATAAAGCTCTCCGTTTACACCCTGGATAACATAGTCTCCAACAGAAACATGATGTGTTCCCTCTAATGTTTCGATATACAGCTCACACGGAGGTAAATCACAAGCTTCTGCGCCGTAATACATAATGCCTTTCTTATAAGCTTCTTGCGCCCAAAATGGAACGTAAAACAAGCCGTTCCGGTCTTTCAGATCACCATCATACCTAAATGCTTCAATGATAACAGGCTTTTTTCTAAACTTCATATTCACACTCCTGCATACAATACTGCCTTATTTGTCACCTCGTAAATCAATTTTTCCAGACATTAAATCTGGTAAAAGCGCGTCTCTCAATTCTATCAAATATCTGTTTTCTTCATTGTTCAGATACATTATGTGTTGTTTCCACATCTGTAAAATTGAAAGCAATATAGTTGATATGTTGTTCTTGCTTCCATTTTCAAATTTCAGTTCTCCTGCTTTCTTCGTCATGGAAATAAAGTTTTCTTTTTCGATTTTCTTTCCGGTAAAAGCAAGCATTTGATTCATGGAATCCGCTGTTTCTTCCGACTGCTTGAACATCTGGAATATGTCATACAATCCGATTGATTTTGCAAGTGTTTCATTCATTGTCAGTTTGAGACCATTTTTCTCATTGATAACTCTGTTTAAGTCGTCAATGATTTCTCCGTAATCTCTGTGTGTAAAATCCTCTTCTTTAAATTCAAGGTATCGTGTTGGGAGAAGAGTATATTTGTTTTCTGCTACAGTTTGAAAAGGCACGCTTTTTGAAAATTCGGCGACATTTTTCTGATTAACGATAGCATCAATGGCGTTTTCCATCTGTTCGTTAGTAAAAACATTAACTGTTTTTTTGTATGTTCTGTTTTCGTGGCTTGCCCCGCCAAACTGTCCATTCTGTTCTCTTTGCTCTACATCGCAAGTTTTACGCATATCTAAAAATGCAATATGTGTTGTCTCTTTTTTCTTGTTCAGTGTCAAAAGACAAGTTGCAATCGAAGTAGCTTCAAACATTTTATCTGGACACAAAATAACTGATTCTATCAGATTCTTCTCAATAAGATACTTTCTTATTTCTATTTCATTTTTTAGATTCGAAGTTAATATCCCACACGGAAGAATCATTGAAACTTTTTCCTTGCAATTATCTAATGCGGTCAAAATAAAAGCATAATTTGCATTGCTTTCTGGCGGCAACTCACAGTCGTTAAAGCGAGGTTGCAGCTGTGCAAACGGCGGTATCTTCCACTTCATATTGTATGGTGGATTTGAAATACAACTATCTGTCTTTTCCAGTTTAAAATTTTCTGTCTTTTTTACAGAAGAATATTTTTCACCTTTCTTTACAAGATAAGTTGTGAAAACTTCATCCTGCAATGCATCGCCATTTACAACAACTGCATCAATATTTCTTACTGCCAGATTGAAAAGCAAAATAGGAATAACCGTTTTATCGTACTCATAACATACGAATTTCAATTCATTATTCAGATTCCATTTTTGAATAGTCAATGCACCACTTCCGGCGCATAAATCATATACAGTGCGTTCGTTTTCTGTTTGCACCAGTTTTCCGGCAAATCTTGCTAATGAAACAGGCGTGTAATCCTGCATCTTTACTTTTCTATCAGCAAGATAATATTGGAAAATCTTTTGCAACCAGTCAATGGATAAGTCCTCAACCAGATTGCAAAATCTGTCAAAAAATTCTGTTTTTCCATTCAGCACAATTTCCATCAAAGAGTCTGGAATCTGTTCTGGATTTTCAATGTTCAACAGTTCTATTGTTTTACTAGTGAGTTCTTTTAATTCCATTTTTACACTCCTGCATACAATACTGGTATTCACATCAATTTAAGTTCGTTGAATACTTTGAAAATTTTTGGAGACTGGATAGCGAACCAATCAACCATTTCTTCGTTAAGCGCCCAGTTATCAGAAGTGGTTGAACACGCTTCCAGGCCAGACTCATATAAGAAAGCGTGGATGATCTCGTGACGGATCACCTGCTTTTTATACTCGGCCATATCTCCCTTAAATCCAATCTGACCGTCAGCTTTTTCCATAGTGTCAATCACGATCTGATGGGTTGAGAAATCGGCGTATCCGTCCATCTCTGATAAGTTTTGATATTCTTTCTCAGTTCCGAACACCACACTCCATTCAGAGCCTAAAACATTCACTTTAAAGTCCTGCATATAAAATTGGTATCCCTTCATCCGTCCTTACTCCCATCAGAAGCGGCAAAGCTGTCTTAAGAAGTAAGTCATTCGTTTTCTGTACATCCCCGGCGGCGGCATACACCGCACTCCACTCCTTTGCACTCGCTCCGATCTGCTGAGGCGTGGCGTAGGAAATGGATTCACTGCCAGAGGATTTTGATGTAATCACTCCCGTTGACGTTCCATCACTCGTGCCAGCAGAGGTTAACGTTCCGCCGGCTGCCGCAATGGCATTCTTTTGGGCAAGGTCAATTTGATACATCAGATCAGCCAGCGTACACACTGCCTTCTTGATTCGCTTCTGCTGCCGCTCATCAGACGGTAAGCCGTCCGCAAGTCGGTCAAACGTCATCATGTCAATAAAGTCGCTGGCTCTTTCTGAAAACCGCATAAAATCAGATTCCGGCACGGTTGCGCCGAAAAATGATGTTTTGTAAAACTCATAGTCTGCGTATGCCATGACGGAATCCTCCTTAGCGTGTCTTGATCTGTGCGATTGCGATTGCTTTGATCGGGAAATACTTTGCAGTACCAGAAGCGTTATTGTTTGCGATCTCCCAGTTGGAGCCAGTCTCTAACTGGGCATTAGTCGGAGATACAAAGGATGGCCGCTTAAAGCTGATTCCATACGGGGAGAAGATCTTTCTCTGTCTGGAAATTAAAGAATCTTCACCGCCGTGTTTCTTGGCTTCTCTGTCTAACTCATATGGAGTTTTAACGCCACAGTTGGTGTATTCGATAGCACCAGCACCCAGAACATAGGTTGTATACACAGTACCAGCCGGGAGCAGTTTAACGTAGTCTCCATCCGCTGCATCTGGAATATCAGTGCTTACGGTTGCTTTTGCAATTTCTCCAGCACCAGTTCCTGCGGTTGTAACTTTCAATGCTCCAGGATCTGTCTGGGAAGCCTTTACATACTTTGCGTCTACCGTACTGGTTGGCATATTGTCATCAACAAGTACGGTTCTACCATTCAGAGTTGCCAGGGTAAGATCTCTCTCAATGCCATCTGCATCGGTGTACTTCATGTATGACAGCAGCTTGAGGTTCTCCAGGTCTGTCGCAACCTTAGAATGCATGATTGCAAGGCTAAACTTCGCCTTATTGTCTCCCAGTGCCTTCTGGATTGCATTGTTCAGTGTAGTCTCTTTAAAACCGCTTTCAGTTGGATCATAAGACACATCGTAGGTATGACCATTTACAAACTTTAAGTTCTCAGTTCCGGTCATACTAAAAACGCCTTTCAGCGTTGCCAATAAGGTAGCCTGGTCTACATCATCCCAGTAGTCAGCCACTTCCCATGCTGCTGGTTTAAAGTCCTCTCCAGTGATGTCAGAAGAGAAATCTTTTTCAGTCCAGCCATGCGCCCGACCTACTACAATTCTGCCGTGCGTGTAAGTATCTCTGGAATCCGTGGTGATGTCTGTGGTACCATCGTAGTTATCTGGATTACCACCAATTCTGGCCTTGATCGGAATGGTGATGTAGTTGCCACCTGTCTGATCTGGTAACATAGTGGCATACTCAGATTTCTCAACGATTGCTCCAGATTTCAGCAATTCATTTCTGTTAAGGTTAGGGGCAGTATCAACATAAGCGCCAAATACTTCGCCATTAAAATTTTTCTGGTCAAATAACGCCATAAAATTTCCTTTCTACCCATCTAGGGATTTACATATACTGTGAAATGTCTAAACTAGGATCTTCGTTTTTCATCCGCATCAGTTCAGTCATGGTCGGTTTCTTTCCTCCAGCTCCGTTGTTTTTCCCAGCGTGTGTTGTAAAACGTGCCGAGTTCTGTCTAGCCTGCTGCTGCTCTCGATCAACAAAGATTCCTTCTTTCTGATTCCCGTCTTTGTCGGTAATCATAGTGTTAAAAATGTCTTTGATAGACTTTCCTTTTGCAGAATCAGAATCAAGTGCTTTTGTCAGTTCTCCTCGGTAGTAATCGGCTGTGATATCGTTGAGAAAATTATATGCCTTTTCTCCCTTATCATCAGTGGAAGAAAGGAAGTCATTTACCATCTTTTCAACTTCTGTCTTTCTGGCATCAGCCGCACGAGCTTTCTTTTCATCGTTAAGCTGAGTTGTCAGTGTCTGGATCTGGTTTTTCAGATCATTGACATCCACACCTTCAAAACCATCAAGCTTCGTCTGCACATTATCCAGGGACTGCTTGTACTCCTCTGTTTTCGTTACCTGCTTGTTGTAATCGGCAACAGTGCGGTAATTCTCTAGCATTTTTTTCTTCAAAGCGTCTTTTTTGTCCTCTGGAATTTCAATTTCCAGTTCCTGCATAATTTGTTCGTAATTCTGCATAACATCCTCCTATACGTGATTATTAAAACCGCCCGTCAGCGGTAATGGATTAAGCCGGGTAAACCTCCGGCGGGGTAGTTGGAACAGACGGATTCGAACCGCCGACACTCTGGTTATGAGCCAGATGCTCTAGCCGCTGAACTATGTTCCAAAAAAATCCACCCAAGCCATAGACCATCTGTAAACAGATAGCTTAACTTTAAGCGGATAGAAGTGGAGCACCAGGAATCGAACCTGGAATCCAGGGTGATACCCTGTCGGTTTGCCATTAACCGTATGTTCCACTGGGGGACTGCCGCGCTTAGATTGTCACACCATAAAGGCAGTTTTCAGCGCACTTAGCAGGTATGATTTCTACTTGTAGGAGAAAAGCAAGTAGCTTGCACACGCCGGAAATTGCATCCGCTTTTCAACCTCTCAGCATTGCTGCTGATTTCTCTTAAGGACGTGTGCTAGAAAGGAGGTAAGAAAATATACAACAGATATATCGTTTCCGCAATTTTAGTTTACCAAAAACGCTACTATATTTTGTCCCCACCTCAACGCTATGTTTCTGCCAGTTTCTGGATCTGTCTCTGGATTTCCCGGCGTTCCTCCTGGAAATCGCTGTCAACAACCATAGATGAAAGCATATCGTAAACCTCTACCATCAAACGCCCTACAGTTTCCATCAGTTTGTCCCTGTGAGCCTGGTCACCATTGGTGCGATACGCTTCTTTGGCTGCAAGGTAAGCGTCATACAGTGAATCAATATTGTGATCATACCGTCCATTACTGTATTTTTTTACCAGATCTTCCGCCGCCTCTGCCACTGTGTCACTTTCCCACTCTCCACACATCTTTTTCATGTTGCAGATCGTGGTGGTCAGTTTAAACATAGTATCCAAGTTGGCACCTGTCAGTTTTTCTTTGGCGCTTCTTTCTTCTACCTCTAACTGCTTTTCCAAAATCTTAATCATGTCTCTCATTGTCTCACCACCTATTTAAAAATCTCAGATAGCTTTGCCTTATACTTATCGTGGATCTCTGGCTGTTTCTCTGTGATGTAAACCATGTCATAGCCGGAAGAGATCAGATCAATCATGATGCGATCCAGCTTCTTTAACTCTCCATCCACATTTTCCACCAGTTTTTCCACAACCAATGCATCAGATACGGCTCCCAGTTCTCGCAGTTTCAAAACATAATGTTCGTATAGAGACTTGGTCTCTGCTTCCCATGCTCTGTACTGATTAAATCCATCTTCAATTCCTTTTTGCTTCGTGGACTTTCCTACACTGATTCTGTTTGCGGAAAGCCAGGTTTCCGGGATTATTTTCACCTGTCCGGTATATGTGTCCTCAATCAACCGATTATGGTGATTAATGTAATACTGGTTTAGCTTCTTTCGCTCTAAGGACTCGTCAAAATACTGGTATTCGTGGAGCCTCTTATACCCTTTCATTCCAAGAAAATCAAAATAGTCGGTCATCTGGTCATGAAGCATCAGAGCGGCAATCATACGGGCGTTGATCTCGGAAAAGATTGCTTCCACACTGGCAACGTCCTTTTTGCTCTTAAAGGTAATCATACCGATCACCTCCTACGAAAGCTTTTTAATGATGAGGTTTGCGTCCTTGACAAGGACTGCTCCGGCGGAAATATTACCCACAGATACGGTAAGAGATGTTCCGGCCGGTACCGGGATCAACGTGTCTGCACTTACATTCTGATATACATCTGCTGTAACAACCGTATAATCCATCTCTGTTCCACCGATGTTTTCGCCGTTCAGCTTAAGCACCAGTGCTGTTGCACCAGCCGCAGAAGCCGTCACATTTGCGTTAAACTGGAGTTCTACCGCCATCGGCTGATTGCTCCTGTTTGTGATTGTAAACAGCCCACTTCCCTCGATGTGATTGAGCCATCCACTCTGACATCCGCATCTGCGAGACTTTACGCGAGTGCTACCAAAAGTAACATTCTGATTGGCTGCCACCGTCTGAGCAGCTACATTAACAACATTAAGCATAATACTTCTCCTTTCACGAAAATAGGGGCAAGCTCCACACCTACCCCTATGATTTGCAAGACTACTTCGTAGCTATGGATTCTTCCAACATGCTGATTATTCTGTTTTGATTCTCAATGATCTTATCCAGGTACTTTCTGTCCTGCTCCTGGAGATGCTTCGCTATGTCTGCGTTACTCGCCTGTGACAAATCATTTTCGTAATTCATCACCTGCAAGAATACGCCGAACAGGTTTAGCATATCCAGGTAGGACAGTTCCCGGCTGATCAAAGTACGTTTCCACCGTTACCGCAGCAACCGCCGAACCCGGTCATGTTGTAAGCAAAGTAAGGGGAACAGGTGAGATAAGCCGGTGTAGGTGTCGGTCTTAACGCATTAACGATGTTTTTGGTCTGGTCGACCTGGGAGATCTGCCAATACGCTGTCTGGAGGTCTCTGTCACGGTCCGCAATCTTGTCGCGAAGTCCCTGGATGGTGTTCTCCTGCATGAGCTGGCGTGTTGCCTGTCCGTCTGCAAGGACAGTTTCCTTGATGTCACAGCAACACTGCGCAAGCTGTGCCTGCATGTTCTGCGCCATTAATGCCGCATCATACCGGTTCTGCAAGATCTCTTTCTGTGTTTCGCAGCAACACTGCTGAGACTGAGCACCTAACTGCTGCATTCCGAGCTGTGTTGTATATCTGCTCTCAAGTACATCTCTCTGGGTCTGACATGCTGTGTTGGATACGTTCTGATTTGTGTTGAAGATGTCGCGCTTCACAAACTCATCCGAAATGAAATTGTCCTGCACGCCGTTTTCAAAACCGCCGCGGTTCCATCCGCCCATCATCGGGAAGAGGAACGCAATCAGAATGATCCAAATCCACCAGCCGCCACCGCCCCACATATCGTTGCATGTGTCGTTTCTGGTTACTGCTGCTACATCAGCAGCCGTAAGTCCTAATCCATCTGTCATGTTGATTTTCTCCTTATCATATATTTATCAAGCCGTGTGCACTCCGGCAATGATAGCGAATTATTGATTTCGCTGAAGTCAACAAAATCATCATTTCATCATCCCAGCGAATTGTCCGAGATCCATGCCGTTTTGCTTGCACATCTGGTTAAAGACCTGCTCTGGGTTCTTCCCCTGGCACATATCCATTGCATTTTTGATGTTCGGATTCTGTTTAGCCATAGCGTTTAGCGCCGCCTGTGGGTTACCAGATTGCCTAATTTGATTTACTACCTGCATAGCCTGCATCATAGCCGCCATAGGGTTGTTTCCACCGCCCATGCCGCCGATCATACTCATTAATGGATTACTCATGGCTCTCCTCCTTTTCGCTTGGTTTCTCGCCAAGTCTTGCAAGCAGATTGTTGAATTCTTCTCTTGTCACATAATCACCTGCTGGTGCCTGCTGCACCTGTGGAGCCGTCAAAGCATTTACCGGGATCTCCTGGAACTGGAACGCCTTGAGTGTTGCGCTTCCCATTCCGTCCACAGATTTGACATAAAACATGGGGCTATTATTATCCATCATCCATGTGGTCTGTCCAGGCTGGACGATCTGGTTTTTTGCCCCTTCAACTCCTGCTACTTGAATCCAATTCACGTTTTGCACTGGCCCCTGTGGTTGCCGCATCTGATTAGAGTACATTCCCATTTGCTGACTTCTCTGTTGTTCAAACTGATTTATACGGTTCTGCAACATCGCCTGTTCATTGGCGTAATTTTGCGGATCTGGCATTCCATACGGATACATACACACCCCTCCAATGACTAATTCAATAACTTCTATGTCTATATTTTTGCATAAAAAAAGAGCCGGAAACAGTTCATAAAAGTATCAAAAAAGTTTTCATTTTCCTCTTGACATACTGGTGTCAGTATGCTATACTTAAGACAGTTAAGAAATATAACAATTAAAGAAAGTTAACGGAGGTAAATAAAATGACAAGAGAGCAGGAATTGGCAGAAGAAATCAGAAGTAGTCAGGAATGGGATCTTGACCAGCTCAGAGAACTTTGCGAGTTGGCAGACATGGAAGCTGAGTGGGAGGCCGCTGACGGAGAAACTTTCGAACAGGTTGCATTCCAGGCAGCTGAAAAATTAGGCGTGGAGATCATGTGATGAACAAATACGAAGTGGGAGGGATCTACGGATCTCTCCAGATTGACGAAGAACACGCCGCCGGAGATGGGCGGTCGTATAAAAATTATGTGTACCACTGCGTTAAATGTGGGCACGCATTTAGAGGAGCCGGTGGAACCATAACCGGAATGGTAAAAAATGGGTGCACGTCTTGTAAAAAGATTGCACGTGCCAAGATTAAATGCCAGGAATATGGAAAGTATCTTGGTCAACATTTCGGGGCACTGGAAGTTGTTAGCTTGTGTGGAACGGAAAAATATGGTAAGCACAAAATGTTTTTTGTAGAGTGCAAATGTGAAAAATGCGGATCTATAAAAAAATACCCGTTGCATCGGCTCATATCGAATTCTTCCCCGGTGCAATGTATAGATTGTTCTCGTTCCATTGCAGCTAAAAACGTTAAATTTTATAGGGAAGAAATATTCCTAAACGGGACAAAAGCGTCTTCACTCGCCAAGCGGAAAAATGGCTTGACAAACAAAAATAACTCTTCTGGATGCAATGGAGTGTCCAGAAGTGGAGAAAAGTGGAGGGCATACATAACTTTAAAAAGAAACCAGATTCATCTTGGCACTTTTGACAGTTTTGAAGATGCTGCGGCAGCAAGAAAAGAAGCAGAAAAACGGCTATATGATCCAGAAATCCAGGCTTTTGTAGATGCGAAGCCAGAATGGAAAAAACTTATTGATAAAAATACAGAATTATAAAAATGTCAAATGTATGGAGGAACTATGTCAAAAACATCTAGTGCGGTCAAAGACCGCTACAATGCAAAAGTGTATGATAGGATTACGCTCCGAACACCAAAAGGGGAGAAAGAGCAAATAGAGGAAAAGGCCAGAAGAATGGGTTACCCTTCTGTAAATTCTTTCATTCTGGCAGCTGTGGAAAAATTCATTGAATAGAAAAAAGAGTCTCCATTTCGAGACTCTTTTTAACATACCTTGATTATTTTTCTATTTACTCTAATGCTAATCCGCTTTACTGTTGACACGCTGACATTCATTCTTTCGGCGCACTCCTCCAACGGTACTCCCTGGCTCCGATACTCAAAAAGTACCCTCTCATCTGGTGTAAAGTTGGCAAGCTGCCGAAAACGGTTCAGTTCCGGCACAGTGAATTCATAGACTTTCAAGAAAATTCTCCTTATTTTTCCGTCAATGCTTGAATTAGTTCGTCCCGTGTTTTTTTTAAACCCTCAACGTTATTTCCAGTGATTTTATTTTCGATAAGGTTAAACATACTCCTCATTAAAAGCTGGGTATCATCCCGATTCTGGTTAATCTTGGAATAATCGTTATCTAACTTTGTTTTGATGTCTTTGATGTCAGTTTCTATGGCTTCGATTCGCTTTTCCATATCCTCTTGCGGTTTCTTTGCTCTGGCATAAAGTGAGTAGAGGACACCAGCAGCAGCGCCGATCACAGACACATTTTTGCAAATCACAATACACTCATTTAAAAATTCTATTCCTGTCATGCCATGTCCTCCGGCTCAAATAATTTACTCATAGCTTGCCTTTCTCGTATCGCCTCGCTGCTCCTCTGGCCTTTGCCGCCTGCTCACTGTTCCAGTGTGCTATTTTTAGCCTGTCGCTTAACGGACGGAGGTTATTTTCTTTGCAAAAGTCGTTGTATGCTTTATTCTGGCATTGTAACGTGTATGACTTACGGTCAAGAATCTGCTGCAATTCAAACTTTGCTTCGTTATCCGTACACTGGTCAACCGCTTCCTGCATCGCCATAACTTCCCTCTTGGTCTTGCGGATTCTACGCTCCAATGCCCTTTGGCGTTGCTCCAACTTCTCCATTTTGACATTATCGGCGGTCTGTATGTCCTTGTATGGATTGTTCACTCCATCACCGGAACCAATGCTATGGCGGCAGTTCCACCCGCTAAGTCCCTCACCTGTGCCATAGCCAGTCACAGAAAGTGGGGGAAAACGTTTATCTTTCCCAGTACGGCTATAAAACTGCCCCTGCCACCACAGATGGTTCCCAGGATTTTCGCCGCCGTCTCCCGTTCTGGCTCCAATATGAGCAGATACAAGGATTGTATCCCAGTCCATCTCTTCCATACGTTTCAAGGCAATCGCACACGCCGCCTGTGATACTCCTGTCCTTACGGCTCTTGCTGTTGCCGTCTCAATAGTGTCTTTATGACCAGACGGATACTGTACAATCACGCCATTCTTCGCCACATCTTCCACAGCTTCTCTGACGGCCTGTGTGTACGTTGTAGTCCCTGTGATGACCTTTCTATATGCCATGTCGCACTCATTGATAAAAACAGCCTGTGCGGCTTCTGCGGTGGTTCTTGTGTAATTGTTCCACTCACTCATTGTGGCGATCATATCACGCTCCAAAATGCGGATCAGTAGCGGAGACTGTTCCAGTGGCTTCGGTGATAGTCCGGCGGCGGTATATATCTCATCGTCTTTTTCTATGGCTTTTATCCCGGCTTCTTCCATCGCCGCCTTTATCTCTTTTTCCTGCATCTTTGTATATTTCGCCAATTCTGCGGTGATCTCTTCCAGCAACGCCCCAGAATCCTTCAAGATCTGTATTTGCCATTTATCCGATGAGGTAAAAAGATATTCGTCACCACGTCCTAATCTTGCCATCATACGGCCTATGATCTTTTTTATGATGTAATTGTGCAAGAGGGAAGCGATCTCTTCACTCCCCTCCGATACTCTTTTAAGATAATCCGGCGATAGCATAAGCACCTACTTTACATACCAAATTTCCTGTGATCCATTATCACGGCTGTGCCAGCAGGCGCCCTCTAACGGTCCTTCTTTGGTGTTATCCAGAAAATACCAGTCTCCCGTTCCGTCTGCTGGGTCTGTGTTCTTGCCGTCCCATCTGTGCCAGCCCGTCACCATGTATCCGTTTATGTCGAAAAGATACCGATGGTGATTAATCAACGCCCATCGATTCTTTACCATACCTGTGGCAGTGATGTATGTATATCCATTTTCTGTCTTACTCCAGTGATCTTCAAGCCATATGATATCTTTGCCAGTGTCCAGGTTGATTGCCGTGTGATGGCCCTCATATAGTAAGACATCGCCTGGAAGCAAGTGATTGTCACTAGTGAGATACTTCTGATCGGTTAGCACTTCAAAACCAGCTTTTTTTAGAGCTGCCTTAAGGTTACCAGTATAGCAGTATATACTTACGTTTTTTAAGCTCTCACTGTTTAGCAGATAACCAACTGCCTTAACGATAGCCGCTACACCTGAGCTGCAATCTGCCTCGCAGTTTTTAGTGATCTTAGCCGGGTCATAATTGACTTTTTTCAGATTCTCCCAGAAAGTATACCGATCTCCCTGGTCATAGCCTATATAATTATTTTCTGCCGCTTTTTTCGCAAGCTCAGCAATCTTTTCACTGATCTTCCGGTCACGATGTCTCAATACCACATTCCAGGGGCGATTGTACCACGGAATCACAGACCACTCCTGGCCCGTCTGGTCTCCTGCCTGTCCGCCTGTGTATTTTCCTCTTTCATCATGTCCACAATTACTAATCATGTTATTCCTCCTCGAATAGTCCTGTCTTTTCGTCCGGCTCCGCTTCTTTCACCATTGCTTTTGCTTCGGACTCCGTCATTCCCTCAAACTTCACAAAGTACTTCCAAGCCGGAACTTTTCTCTGCACCACATAATTCCACCACGTAGCCTTGTCCTCCTGGTAGTTGTACGTGATATCTCCAAAGTCATAGGTTACTTTGTAAGTGCCAACCGGAGCCAGCCCATACAAATCAGCATATACACTAAGGGCATAGATAGCTCCGTCCATACAAGTTTGCAGCTTGTCACGGACATCCTTAATCAACTGGATTGTTCTTCGGTCATCAGCTTCCACCTGTGTAGCCGTCACCATTCCGGTTTTCTCGTTAAACACAAAATAACCATTACTAAATCCACATTTATAGCCAAGCTGTGACAGTAATGCATTGATTCCTGTTAACCGTGCATCTGTGTTCAGCTGTGGGTTGATTTCATGATAAAACTCTTCCTGGTCATTGCCATAGACGTTTTTTACGTAATGCGGTAAATGCATATCATCACGCCGTCTAGCAAATCCCTCTGGTGTCTGTGCGTGGATAGGAGTACCGTCCGGCATCAGCAACCGATCATCTGCTAATATAATCTTCTGCGAATCTTTGATTTCCCCGGCGTTCCGACTATACGCAATGTCAAGGTCTTTCAGCTCCTCAACCGCTTCTGCGTAGATAGGTAACCCAAGAATCGTATTTTGGTCTATATTGTTTGCCTGTGGTGTCCGAAATACGCCAAACATCGGACCGTCCAGGCTTTCACCATTAGCTTTCATGATTGGAGGTGTTTCTTCCATCAGATCGGCCCACTTTGTTTTACTCATAGGAATAGGTTTGCCAATACTATCCGCTGAGTCGGATACATACGCCCGGTTGCTGATGTAGTACGGGGAGACCTCCACGCCATTCACAACGCTATCAACAAACCTGTGATATTCAAGTCTGGTGTATATTTTATCCCCCTGTGTATACTGGTCTTTAAAAATAATTCCCCGGATCTCCTGGTTATCGCAATCCACCAGCAGCACATCCAGCGGAGTGAAGTGATCAAAGCCTGCCCCATTTGGTTTAATAAACACAGTACCGTAGGCGCATCCATACTCTACCCATGTGCGAATCTGAGAGTACATGGTATCAATCTTTTTCTGGAGCCATTCCGCTCTTGCTGATCCATCCACCCGGATACCAATAGCCAGCGTTGCCAGCCTGGCAGTCTCCGAGCATACAGACTTAGAAAAATTGATGGTCTTAATGCCATCTTTTGCATCTACCCACGGCGGTGTACCTTGGTAGATGTTGGCGCACTTCTGCGTGATTGCTTCCATTACTGGGGATTCGATCACGTCAATTTTAAAATCCTTTTCTGCCTGGCTTTTAAATATCATTTCTATCCACCTTTTAATTGTTGTAATAAGTCCCATTATGCGCTATGACCTCGTCTCATTGCCATCGGGGAGATGCTATAACGTAACGCATCTATCCAGTGATCGTTACCGTCTGGATAATCTGCAATCACATTCCCATTGCTATCCACTTCATGTTCGTACTCAATGATCTCTTTATATGCTCGTGGGGTTCTTGCTGGATCTATAACGATAGTCCGGCATTGCAACCACTCAAACGTATATTTACGGCTTCCAGGTGTTACCAAAGCCCTACGTGCCGGAATTCCAGCATCTCGGAAGTCAATTATGCTTTCTTCTTCATCAACTCCACAATAGATGGTGTAATCATCATACTGTTTTTCTTTGATCTGGTTAGCCATAACCGTGTTACGGATCTTGCACCCACCCATTTCATCTAAAAGAACAACCTTTTCTTGATTAGCCACGTAAGCAGCACGTATAAACGCCTTTGGATCTGGATACCATCCCCAGTCCTGTCCTTGGTATATACTTTGATACTTCTGGATTTCTTCGTCTGTAATCGTCCGGATCTCCAACAGGTCAAAGATATTCGTTCCAAGTCCAACAGGCAAGCCAAGATATTCATGATCGTAGGCTCTGGGACTTGTCTTTTTTAGATGCTCCGCATCATCAAAAAACTGTTGTCCCAGCCATTCAGCAGGAACGGTTCTATAATCACTCTTATGTCTATAACTGTCCGCTCGTGGCTCGGACACGTATACGTTTGCCCAGTTGCTCCGGCTGATCGGCGGGTTGAAGGTCTTATATACTACAAACTTGCTACCACCTCGAAGAACCGATTGCTGCACTGTACGAATTTCCTCAATGCCAGAGAATTCGTCGAGTTCCTCAAACCAAAGATATTTAAAATATCCTTTACTAGATTTGATAGATTTTGTTTTCTTTGCTTTATCAAGACCTCTAAATATGACTTTCTGTCCAGTAGGTTTATATGTATACTGCATAGGGCTGATGCTGGCATCCCATAAATCATTGGCTCCTAGTGCATCTATTCCCCATGCTATCTGTTCGTATACAGATTCCCGGAGCGTGTTTCCAACCTTGCGAAATACTACTGCATTCGTAATGATACCATTTTCTGCATCCTGCATCATCTGGAATGGAATCATGGTTCCAACAAAAGAAGATTTCGTAGAACCTCGCCCGCCGTATAAATCATAATAGGTATGCTTTCCGTCTAACACATCCCAGAACACATCATAAAAAGCCGGGGCTATTATTTCGTTTAGCTTGACAGCATTACTTTCCATCCTGTTTCTCCGGTCTCGGAATATTGTTTACAATCGTAATCTTTCCTTCTCCAGAATCATCATTTTTCTTATCAACGTCCCAGCCTTTAAAGTTATTTCTCAAGCTAAATTGTGCGCCATTGGAACCATCACGATCAAACAGTCTTTCTTCTGCATACTGCTCTACTCTGGCTTTCGCGCGCGTAATCGTGTCAACGAACTGTGGTTTTGCTTGATAATTTAGAAGTGCTTGTCTACTGGTGAATCCTAGTGCTAATGCTAGCCCCGTTACCGTTGGCGGGTGAACGTCCACAAAAATAGGCTGGCCGAATTTGTTATAGACTTGTTTCCCTTCGTCATCGGTCAATGGATAACCCTTGCACTTTTCAAAATACTGTGCTATTTTATCCTCTACTTCTTTGACACTTGTGTACTTTGGTGCCTTTCCCACGTACTCACCTCCAACTAAAAATGCCCCATATGGTCATGGATTCTCTATTTCCATGTTACCATACAGAGCATTTCTTGTTGTCCCCACCTCAACGTTACATTATTTCCCCATTTCCTCCAGTTTCTTTTCTATCGGATTAACAATCTCGTCTAATACCTGATGTTCGTAATTTTCTTTCCAAAACTTCTCTCTTCTCCAGAAAGGGATTTTTCTAACCTGTTGTATTAAATCAATGCACGCCATAGCTGTTAGCATTCCCCAGCATCCATCACATGCTCTTTCATTGCACCAATTCACAAACTCTTTAAATTTCATTTTCCCATCTTCTCCAATGCCTTTTCTGCTTCCTCACGGGTGAGAAATATAGTTTTTCCAAGAGAATTCAACATGGTTAAGCAAAACTGAGATTTTTTCACAAAATATTCTTTCTTTTCGTATTCGCATGGAATATTGTCTTCACATTTCCACTTTTGGAATACTTTGCAATCATAATTACGAGTACATTCATACCTATAACTTACCGTGTACACAGTATCTCCGACTTTGCACGGAAGTCTCACAAGCAAGCCCTGTTCTTCTAAATCTTTATATTCTTGCCATTTATTCGCTTCTTCGTAAGTCAAAATTCTTGCGTTTACGGGATGTTTCTTATCCGGTTCAGAAAGCTTCATTTCCAGAGCATCAATTACATCAGCAAGAGAAAATGTAGATTCTTCTCCAAATATTTTATGTAGACGTTCTTCTAACTCTTCATAATCAGCAAGCTTTTCAATTGCAGGATATAAATATTCTCCGCTTAATACTTTAACAAGAGGTGTTTTATTCTCAGATTCAAATACCTTTATCCCTGCAATCCCTTTCTTTTCATTATTTGGAACGTATCTTTCTGTTAATCTCTCCATCTACTTCACCACCTCCGGTTTCTCACATCGCTCAAAGCTAATCACCCACACCCACGGATTAGCCTGCCAGCCGTAGCGGTCAAGTTCAGATTTCTTGATGGTGCTGTTCCAAATTTTTTTGAAATGCTCCAAATTCGGCCACTTATCCACATCGTAATCAAATGGATAATCTGGCTGTGCTCCTTCTCGCTCGGCGCCTTTATCCGTAATCTCATTCAATCGCTCAACTCTTACATCCGTAACCTTAAGCCATATCCTAGCGGCTTCTTTCGGCATATGAATTGATGGGCGCCAGTTACCACGCCAACCTTCAGGTCGCAGATCTCCATCTGCCTTGTAATAATAGATGGAATGACCACGCATATGACCGGCTTTATTGACTGGAAGATCACACCATGTTTCCCGGACATACAGGATATCTCCCGACTTGTACGGTGGAATCAACTGATTTTCGAACATTCTCTCATCTTCGTCATATTCATATATTCCGGTAAATGAGCCGTCCGGTCTTTTCGTAACGTAGAACCCACAAGCGTCTTTTCGTCTGGTTTTTACCACTCGCCGTGTGCAAGTCTTTCTTCCATCCAGAATTGCTCTCACCATTTCGGTGTTGAATAAAATCGGTTTAATTGCCATCTACTTCCCTTCCTTCCGCAAAATTCTCTTTTATAGCGTGTCCAAGCGCAAATATCAAAACCATTTCTTCCATAGTCAGATTGCGGTTCAGCGATCCGTCATAAACATTGATTGCCCGATAGATTTCAAGCAGTGCATCGCCGTCTTCTTTGCATATGATTCCGTTTTTCATAAATAAAATCCTTTCGTTTGCCATAGGCGGAAACCCACCACCTAAAGGTAATGGGTAGTTGACCTTTCCCTCCATCCAATCTTAACTTCCAGCACTGTTTCATTTTCTGTCGATCTGTAATGGTGTTCTTTTATAAACGGTTCCATATTTTCTGGAATTTTATCTTCCTTTAACTTTTTTCTGATCTGATAAAAGATATTATCGTTTTCAGACTCTCGACATTCTTTTAATTCTTGCAACCACTTTGCTAACTGATCGTGTTCTTCGGCGCATTTTTGACAGTTTTCCAATTCACCTGGCTTCCATAGTTCTTGGGGATAAGTTCTCACATTTTTATAGTTTCTCTCTGCCAATTCTCTCGCATGTTTAATAGCTTCTTCAAGTGTTAATCTCTCCATCTACTTCACCTCTTCCATCCAATCCTGAAATTCTTTCATACAATCGGGGCATAAATCCATAGCGGTATGTGAATAAAATTTTCTTTGATAGTCCAAATTTAATGTCATAATCCCATTAGGATTCTTTCCGTCCTTCTTAAAATTGTACTCTTCGTATAGTTTTCCACATCTGTCACATTTCTTTGCGCATGCCATTAATCCATTCCTCCTGTAATAATTCTGGATTGTCAAAAATGCTTCCAACTACTTCCATTTCGCACCTGTCGATATAATCTTTGGTCAGTGGCATTGACCAGCAGAATGGTTCACATCTGCTGATTGCATCTGTTGGGATAACTTCGTAATACCATCCGATAGCTTTATCTACTATGGATCTGGTTCCAATATTTCTTACGCCAAATTCTCCAAATGCCGTTTTTACAAGGTCTTCTGAATTTCCATGACACATCAAAATATCATTTTCCCAAATCTTCTTCCCGTTCTTGTCTTTCAAGCCTGTACATTGGCAGATGGTGGATGGGTTCACTTCAAATCCTTGCAAAGAACCGTCTCCCATATGTTGATTGAATATAGTAGTTGCGTCAGTATCATGAAATAAAACGGCTCCTTGCACCCATTCACCGTTATCAATCCGCTTTGCCTTGAAAAGAATTTCTCTCATTCAACTCCACCACCTTTCACGATTTTGATTGCAAATTTAAACGCATCAGTTTCACCCTCGAAATACTCTGATATATTTTTCTCCTGTAATGCAGCAGCTCTTGTCTTTCTTGTTTCCAACTGCTCCACAACCTTATCCGCATCAAAAGCTGTCGGCTGCCTGTTAACACAATCAATAAACTCTTTCTGGTCAGAACTAATACTTGTCCCAATCTCCCAAATTTTGATGTATTTGATTAATTCGTCAGCATCAATCAGTCTGCTCATTCAATCACAACCCTCTTTCCTCATAATTTCTTTTATGCATTTCTCACAGTAGCAACCTTCCTGCCCCTCTATCTTGTATAAGAAGCACATCCAGTGCCTGTTCCAGATACCTTTATCGTCACATCTTTTGCAACTACCTTGCCCCTCGCCTTGACATTGTGTTATTTTCACTATGTTTAGTCCTCCTCATCTTCATAGTTCATTACAATTGTAATCACCTGCGCGAGAACCTCCTGAATCTGGTCGTAAATGTGATGATCGTCAGTTCCGAAATGAGAGCACAATACTGCGTTTTGTACACCTTCTTCGTAACAATCAGCCATAAAATCAGCACTGTACACATCGTCTTTATTGTCAAGCTGTCCATATTCTCTCCACTGAGCGGTAATAAAATCTTCTACTTTTTCATCTACTACATCGTAGCTTTTTTTATTTCCGTTAATATGTCTTACGCAACAGTCAATAAACCTTAATCTATCGCAATCTCTATAATCTTTTACTGTCTTCTGCGTATATTCTCCAAATACACGATTGATTTCTTCCTCGAAATTATCTGGTAAATTAAAAATATCTACTTCCAGTCCTCTTGGAAGGTTTATTGTGTAACTTCTCATATTGTGTCCTCCTTATTCAACATCGGAAACAGCCATCCTGTCTTTTCGTTCAATGCAATCCAATCAAAATTTAGCTCTGATAATTGATACTCTTTATTGCATCTTTCACAGGTGAATCCGTTCGCTTTACTGTATTGCCCTATAATTCCACCGCATCCGCATCTACAGTGCTTATAATCAATTTCCATCCTCATTTTCCATAACTTTTCAGAATTTCTGCAACTGCATTAATATGCTCTGACAGTGCATCTAAATCTTCGTCTTTAATTACTCTCAGCCCACGGCTCGACTTAAAATCTTCAATGGCATATACACCATCTTTGATTGCTTTAAACTGCTTCGCCATTTCACTTTCTTTTATGGCATCGGAATCGTATTTATAAAACACTTCATGTTTATCGTGTTCTCCAAACTTGTCGGTTTCAATTTTAGTTCGTTTAGGAGTTATACGAATAATCTTTGTAGGATACACCATGACGTGTCTAAAACTTGCTCCCCATCCGCACCATACTCCCCTTGCGACTCCAACCACATCTCCGACTTTTAAATCATCTTTATTTATCGGGTTTAATTTTACTATTCCCATCCTCTTGCCGTCCTCACTTTCCCCATGTAAGCAGCTGACACGCTATGGTGCAGTCCTCCATGACAGAATCCTCTACTTCTGCTATGATTTCTTGTTTTTCAATATCTGTCATATCTTTCACGCTCCTGTAAATAAAATCGCTGCTGCAATAGCCAATGAATAAACTTTGCAAAACCATAATATAAACAATATCTTTTCATGGGCTGTAAAAACATCATCAATGTATAGACGCAGATACATTATTATCATTCCGGTATACCATATTACAATTGCATCATAATTCATATAATCATTACCTACGCAAACTTAAGCTGTACATCGCTATCATCAATCACAAGGTTCGGAACCCTCTCGCCAATCTTTAGATATGGACAGTTTGCTTTTACGATCTGTTCTGCCATGATCGGAACTACACTGTTTCCCATTCTTCCTCCCACTCTCTGTCTGCATTATTCGGACACGTACTGCAACGGCAGATCAACTCGCCCTCTTCGTCCACTTCGTAATTATCGCCGTATCCTGTACATTCGTAGCAAATATCATCCCAGTCATACATCTGTATCTGTCTTTTCCTCCATGCGTTTTTTAAACCGTAATGCCTTTTCTGCTATCTGGTCACTGTCCGGAATCATCATTCCATTTTCCCTCCATCCTCAGCAAGTTGTAAAATGTGCCCATTGCCTTCCGGCGGTATGCATAAAAATCATCCTTCTTGGCTGGGATATAATCGGTTCTTGAGATGTTATCATAGCTTTTTCCACCCGCCAAACTCTGATACACAAAGAATTCCAATCCTTCCGGTGCCGCATCTATGCAAGCGTGTAAGAGGTTATGACGTTCTTCTCTATCTGCCTTTCTGCACCGGATCAGTAGCTCTTTTTCATCTCCGGGAAAAACGCCGTGGTCTTCATAACTCATGTTTCTGGTTTTCACCCTCGTCACCTCCGCGTGATAATTGCGTGGCATCGCAAGATTAGAAAGGTATTCGGCGGCAGTCATTTCTTTACAAGCCAATCCGCCCATACTGTCTCCTTCTCATTTCCAGTTCTGCCCATGTCATGCTATCAATTAAGCCACTTCTTTCGATTCTGGCCGTTACACCAAACGGATAGCAGCCAGTCACGATTGCTCTTCTTTCTACTTCCTGTTTACATGCTGTTCCAGGATCATCAAAGTTTCCGAGATTGGAACCTTTATAGGTCCGTACCGTAATCCGACTGCCTACACGGATTCTTTTCTGTAACTCCCGGATCACCTCGCCTGTGATCGGTCTATATAATCTTTCATACATCGTCATTTTCGTGTTCCTCTACCAGATAGATCCTTGAAAGATCATATCCGCTTTCTTTCAATTTTTTTGTAACGTGCTTCCATTGCTCAGAAAAATATTCCACATATTCTCCGATCTCACCAACAAGCTCGATTTTGTATCGATCTTTATAAGCCATTTCTCTTGTGGTCAATGAATATACCATTTGTCCGGGACACCCCAGAAAATCACCCATCTGTTTAGCGTTACCCTCACAGACTTTCCCGTTCTTTAAATCCTCGCATCTGTATAGCTTTAATCTAGCCATTGCCCAACCTCTCTCTGATCCGCTGCGTTGCCAAAGCATCGTAGTCGGTGTCTCGCTGTTCGAAATTGTGAAAGCCATTCTTTTTTGCTTCTGGCTTTCCCTGTGATTTTCTCCTTGCATCATTCTGTGCTCTCGCAAACCAGCTATTTATATGTCTGGTAACACCACTTCGTGTCTTCTTGTTCTTCGGATTAGATTTGTTCCACCCGATTATATTTCTTAGCTCTTGTGCTGCATCCACTGCCGGGTATAGGCTTTGCAATTCCGCAAGCGCCAGTTCTGTGACGGCGTAGTCAGTTCCATCAATCAATGGTATGTAACCAACTACCGGGCTTGTATCTTCATGCGGCACCTTTTTCTTACTATTCTCTACTGTTTTTTCTTCCACATAGTTATCATTCGTTTCTACGTTGGCATATTTAACAGGTCTCCCACCTCTGTATCCATTGACTTTTCGCTCAATGTTAGCGTCAACCTGTGGCTTTGCCATATCATACGCCACCAAGTAAAGGCCGTCCTCTTCCGGCTCGACTCCATCTAACCCATAGTCAATGATTGCCCACAATGCCTTTAACTGCTGATCTTCTGGTAGGCGTTTAATGGCAGTCTGGAATGATTTATAAAATACAAGACTATCTCTCATCTCTGCCCGCCTCCCATTCTCTGTATATCTGCATCCAGTCATCCAACCGCATAGTCACAAGCCATTCGCACCGATCACGGCGGTGGAATACTGCTGGGAAAAGCCCGGTGGCAGCATCATGCACGGCCTGTCCCATTGCGTCCAGCAGATTCAGTTTTTCAACCCGCTTGCACTCAATATGGATTCCTGGCAAACCAACAACGTCAGCGTCTCCGTTGGCTCCACAATACTGTTGCCCTCTTCTGGCGTTGTATCCGTAGTCTCTAAGTATCTTCGAGAGTTCTCGTTCTCCCCTGGCACCCTTCTTTTTGGAGTTAACCACTGTAACCACCTCCAAAAAAAGAAATTTGACCGCGGCACTGCTTTTCTTTCTTTTCTGTCTGTGCAAACCGTCTAGCGCCGTTCTGTGCCTTTCTGATACTGGCTATGCGGCGATTCTGCCTTTCAATCCATCTGGCCGTCTCAGACCGTCCCTGTGCGTTTGTGCGTGGGATATAATAACCTTTCCCACCCTCTACGCTTAAGATTGGTCTTTCATGCCGAAGCATCTCAATAGCTTTTCTGACTGCACGGTCTGGCATTCCTGTTTTCTTTGCCAGTTCCTGCCTTGATGTGGCGTTTTCACGTCCTACACCAATAGCGTTATATACAACCGCCATTGCGGTATCTGCAATTCTGTAGTCCAATGTATCCTCCTTTCTCCCGCCTCGGCTGCTGAAAGTTCAACCGGACGGGAATGGATTTTCGTGACATATCTATCTCTTGGGTCTTAGACCCCGGAGGTCATAAGTAGTTCTTGCCAAATTCTCTCATAAACTCTTCCCGGCTCCCGTAATGGCTCTCGTAATATTCCTGTGCCATTTCCTTCAACTTCCTGTCGATCTCCAAATTTTCTTTCGTTCTTGCGAAGTTTGCGCCGTTTGGGTGTAAGTCTGGTCTCAACGGAATTACAAAACCTCTTTTTTCAGATTTCACTTTATAGCCCTGCCGCCCCTCAAAAATGTGGTGGCGTTCTACATTCGGTGACCCGGTAAAATAGCAGTGATCCATATCATCGGTAAATGCGCTCCATAGCTTTTTAGCCATCTTTTCTCCTGTTCTGATCATACAGATCAAGCATTCTTTGTAGTTCTTCCGGCGTTGCCGTCTCAATGCCACATTCCTTGCACTCTGACACCAGGCCATCTATTAATTCCGACATCTCCCGCGTATCATAGTCACTAGAACCTTTTAGCATCACGTATGTACGATACGTTACCCCGTCACTCCCAGATACGGTCTGTGAGGTTGGTCTGATGTGATATGTTGACGCTTCCAGAGCCATTTTCTCGGCTTTTTCTGTGTCCGGGATACGGATATATGCCTTGATCCCGTCAATCAGTAAATTTTGACCGTAGCGGCGCAACATCATGTTATGAGCGCACGGCTTTGAGATCTTCATGTACTCTGCCAATCTGGAAAGCAGCACCCAGTAGTAAGCGTTACTGTCAAGGCTCCGCTTTTCCCTCCAGATTTTGGCGGTGATCTTCAATTCTTTTTCGTTGATATTATCAACCTGGCTGCTCACATCATCGTCAACCTCAAACGCTACCTGGAATTTCCCGGTTCTCCAATCTTTTTGTACGGTGATCAGCCTCCCTTTACATTCCATTATTTAAACGGGACTCCCTCCTCATTCTCTGGCGGTATAGTGCTTGGATCAACGCCACCTGTTGATTTTGACGGTGTTTTCTCAAACGCTGCCATTGCTCTTTTAAACTGGTCAATCGTCAGTTCAGCTAGTGTTGTTCCTCCAATCGCCTTTAAAATCGCTGACTTTGGTTTCCCAATGCGATTGCATTCGCTCAAAAAAGTCTGCCGCATTTCTTCCGTTGCATATTCCGGTTGATCTGGTTTTGATTTCATGGAAAAAACCACACTGTTTTTGCACTTAATCACCAAATCATTTATGTTGCGTTCCTCATCGTATCCGATCCTGCTGACTGTAAAGCGATCATTGCATGTATAAATCGCTTTACCTCTGGCATCCGTCCTTCCACTCTCTGTAACCTTGCAATTTCCGGCAGGTATCCAGATAAACGGAGCTGTATAAAGTTCCCGGCCAATGCCCCAGTTAAAACAAGCACGTTTAAAACTGTCGGATGCAAGGCCCTTTTCCTTTTCGGTGTAACTCTCTGTTCCGGTATCTTCTTTTGATACCCACTGTTTTTTATCTTCGTCCCACAAGCTGACTGTACAGTTCGCATTATCACGGCTGTGGCTTCTCTGCCAGTTCATCGGACCTACAGTCTCATCAAGGATATTCTGATCCACTCTAGCGTCTTTATAGAGTAGTAAGGACACGCCTTTTTCGCTTACCGTTGCTATCCGGCAATCTATTTCAGACGCTTCTAGCAAACGGAATGATAATTTTTCCATACCATCACCTACTTAATCTGCATGTTCTGTCTCTTTACAAGAGACGCCCCCTCAATAACCTCTCCGGACTTTAATGCCTTTTTCAACGCCATCTTGTCCACTTCTGGATCTTTAACCTTTATGTATTCCGCCGGAAGATCTGTGACATCTCCCACATACTCAACCGCCTCCGATGATCTCCAAGATACAGACACCCTAGGTGTGGAGAATTTTTCTCCGTTTAACGCAATTGCAACCCATCTCTTTAAGCTCTCTGCTCTTTTCTCTGCCTGCTGCTGGCGCTCCGCAAAAGCCATCTTTTCTTTCTTGAGTTCCTCGACATCGCTGGCCAGATTCTTGATCCAGAGCAACACGTCCTCAATCTTCTGGTCTCTGGCTTCCTGGAGGCTGTCCAGTGCCGCATATGCGGCTTCATTTACAATTTCACCTGTCTCTGGATCTACTGCTTGCTCAAAAGCCTGCATGATCATTTCGTCAATTTCGTACAGCTTCATAGTTTACCTCCGCTTCTTGTATTCTATTTTCATTCATCTGCTTTCTATGGTTGATCCGTTGTTTCATATCCATCCGGCACTTCTCACAGAGGAGACCGCCGTCTTCCAGATATGCACCGCAACAGTCACATCTTTCCGGCATGTCTTAATTCCTCCTGGATTTTCTCAATCTTTCCCTTCAACTCTTCCATTTGGTTGAATTTAACACTGGCATCCAGCGAAATATTGCCGGGATTATTCAGATTACTGTTACTATTCCACCCGTCTTTGATTATCTGGACATAAACCCTTGATACATGCCCAGAAAAGTCAAAAAACGCTGTTGGCATGGTTCCAGTGTTTTTCCTTTGTCTTGGATATGTGGTATTGATTTCCAAGACCATATCCAGAACATCATGAATCTTTTTTCTGCGCAGCTTCTCGGCTTTCTTTTCGATTCTCTTCTTCCTCATTGCTTTTCTCCTCAAAATCTGTTATCATACTCATGTATGTTTTTTCTTAATTGACCGTCCAGTTCTGCCAAACTGACGGTCTTTTTTTGGTTGGTGACGTTACTCCTCTGGCTTCTTCATTTCCTTTTTCTCCTTTTCTTCTTAGTCCCACGACTTACGCCGTTCCTCTTGTCCCTAATTTTCTGGCTCATTGTTCAAATCTCCATTGATCTCGGTCTTATATGAGTTGATCCCGTTCCCGTCCTGGGAAACGTAATCATAGGACTGGAATACATAGATCCATACGCCATTGGTTCCGATCAGTGCCACTAGAGTGATTATCCAAGCGACAAACCACCGCTTAGCGTCTTTCTTAGCCTGCTCGATCACTTCACAGGCAAAATACTTTTCCAGCCCATCATAGTCCGGTTTTTTTTCCATAAAAATTTCCTCCTTGTCTCTTGCGGACACAGGAAGAAAATGTTATACTGTTCCCGTATCCGTTAAGTCTGTGTTAACGGTTACACGCTCCGGCTGGTGCTGTCATCACCACCGGGGCATTTTTATTTTTTCTTTGCACTGTACACCAGCGCAATCACGATTACGCCAATAGTGCCAATCAGGACACCCGCTAAAAATCCTGTCACAAATAACGTGTCTCTCACCTCCTACGCATACAGAAGCAGGAAGAGAATAAAGCAGCACCACATCATCCCAAGTAATGCCATTTTGACAACATTGGCAATGGCCTTTTTAGATCTCCACTCCCTCCGGTACATTTTCCGAAGTTCCGGCCATTTGATGTACTTGTAATATCTCAAGATCATGGTCTCTTCCCCCTCACAATTCCCAGCAACTCCTCGTCACTGAGTTTTAACAACCTGGCAAGGCTTTGCAACTCCCCTACCGTGAACTCCGCCGGATTCTTTCGCTTGCGGTAGTAGGTGGCTCGTCCCATTACCAGGCTTTTCGCCATCATATCCGGTGTTTTCATCAGTTCAACCTCTTTCTGGTTGATGATCGACCGTGCATATGCAGCCTTTACAACAAACTCTGGTGGTCTTACTGTTGCCATCTTCCACCTCTTTCCCCGTTCCCACAGTCAATCTAGTGCGTTCCCCTTTCCCAGAGCGAACCACGTTGCACGTGTGGCTTCTGGCGCTAAGCGATTTATCGCTCGGCGCAAACGGTATTAAATACATTTGCATTTGCATTTGCATTTACATTTTCCTTTACCTTTACATTTACATTAGGTTTTTGGAAAATGTGTTTTTTAATAACCTATGGTTTTTTAATTGCAAAACCTATGGTTTTCATTTTTGATAACCAGTGGTATACTCCTATTGAAAGGAGTGATTTACGATGTACCTTAATAAAGAACAGTACAATTTTTTAAAGCGCGTTTCTCACTTTACAGAAATTGATTGCAATAGCTTTTCTACTCAAGAGTTAAATATCTCTAAATATTTAGAGTCTGAACATCTTGTGTATATCTCCAGGGAATCATTCCCTAAGATTACTAATGGGCAAGTTTCGTATCGTTATGGAAAAATGCTTTCTGTAAAAATTACTGAACAGGGAAAGTCATACATAGCAGAACGAAATTACGAACTCAAAAAGTTACTTTTTAAAGATGTTGTTATCCCAATCATGGTTTCGATTATCACAACTTTAATAATAAATTCACTAAAATTGCTGTAATAATCGAAGATACCACCGGAACAGCATATTCTAGGATAAATTGTTTTTTCGTTTCCCATCACCTCCAACTTAGAAAAATGATGAATGCGGTAACCGCTGAAAACCCTCCAGCAAATGCAGATAACAAATAAGGGAAATCTGGGTATCTCATAAAGAGTGCCAGCCCATCACCATATTTTTTCAATGCTCTGTGTGCATCCCTGGCGTCTTTCCCGTAGGTAAAACCAGGCTCATTTATTGCGGTCAAAATCTCAAAATAAGACATATCATCGTACTTGGTTTTCTTTCTCATTTTTCTCACTTTCCTATTTCAAACGAAACATTACAAGCAGTAAAGATACTATTGAAACATATAGCGGGAAGTTTGGGAATTTTTTCATAAACCACTCCACCAATGTTTTCCTTGGCTCAAAAAAGTACCAATGAACAAATCTCTTTATTCGTATTACCAACTTTTTCTTGAGAAAAACTATCTGACAAGCCAGTGTCATATACACAGTGGTCAAAACTACAACGATTCTTTTCCTATTCACTCTCCCCAACCACCTCCTGTTGACTTTTCCGCTGATCGCTCCTATTCTTTAAACACAGGCACCACCATGCCAAGTCTGGAGAAAGGAGAATATCATGGTTGAAACAGTTTCACGGTTGTACCACTGCCATAAAATTCATAAACACATCACTATTTATGAAGAGTATGAGGTTTCTGGTAACAATCGCCGCCTACTGCGCTGCTCATGTCCATATCATCAATACAAGGAAATGAAGCCGCACTGTGATGGCAATAATGATTTTGGTTTCCAGTGTGGTTATGCAAAAAATCAATAACCAGGCTTACCAATTCATCTGGTCGCTCACTAGGCGATAAGTAACAGTAAAGCCGAAGGTCGCATTTACAGCAGTCTCCACCAGACTCCTTGCAATGCTGGCTGACGGCTTTATTAAATTCAAGTGCGTCCATCACTCTCCCCTTCCTCTTCTAACAGTTCTCCTGGATTCTTCAAACTCTTTGAGATCATCTTCTTTAATGCGGTACTCTTTACCAATACGGATCGCAGGAAGTTTTTTTAATCTGATCCATTCCCACACAGTAATGATTTTTACTCCGTATCTCTCTGCAATCTCCCCGCAGGTATACATCTTCAACAAATAGTAGACACCTCCATTCCAAAAAATAATAATTTCTACTTCAAAAAAACGTTTTAATGCTTGCGCATAGTTCGGTTTAGTGATATACTTGGCTTGTCGAACGAAATATATCATTTTAAAGTGGCATTTTATTGTTTTAGCTCGTTTCACCGAACTATAGGTATACTATAGCACGTAAAAACGAACTAGTCAATAGTTTTGCCTCGCTTTTTTAAACTATTTTTTAGAGGTGGACTATGTACGAAGTTTTTAAAAGTCTATGCGATGCACGGGGCATTACAACTTACCGTTTTTGCAAAGACACAGGGGTTAGCACGTCAACAATCAGCACATGGAAAACAAAGGATTCCGTATGCAGTACAAAGTTGGCAAAAATAGTATCGGAGTATTTTGGTGTATCCATTAACTATATTCTTACAGGAAAGGAGGAAAACGCAGAAGAAGTTGAAAGAAGCAGAGTTGTAAATATGAACCTTCAAATGGATGAGATTTTAAGCGCTGATACACTGATGTTTGACGGAAAACCAATCGACCCGGAAAGTGCTGAATTGCTCCAGAAGCAAATTGAAATTGCGCTTGAAACAATCCGATTGAAGAGAAAGAAGTAAGGGGCTTATGCGTATGGGTAGGAAAGAAGAAATAAAAGAAAAAGTACTGGAACTTGTCAACATGTATGGCACAAGAAACCCATATAGGCTTGCAGGTGATATGGGATACCTTGTACAAGAGGGGAATCTGGGGAAAGTCCCAGGTTGTTGCATAAAGTTAGAGGGTCAAATGGTTATTTTTGTCAATGTGACACTTGAAAGACCCATGAGGACAATGGTTACTGCCCATGAATTGGGTCATGCCGTTTTGCACCCAGATGACTATTATTTCTATTCCTACACCAGATACAACCGTGACCGTGTGGAAATCGAAGCTCACACATTTGCAGCCGAACTACTAATTCCAGATAAACTAATTGAAGATCACCCAGGATACTCCATTGATCAGCTTGCCATACTTACTGGATACACTACACGGTTGTTGGGATTTAAAAAATACGGATATAAAACCGATAAAGAGAAAAAAGCATCATAAGGAGAACGTTTTATGAGCGTAAAGGGAGTTGGACAAACCTTATATATCGGAAGGAACGGAATCCGAATAAAAGAATTCCCAGAAAAAGACATAAGATTTGGCTATGATGGGTTAGTAAGCATTGAGTACCAGTATGCAGATAACTCAAGATACGGATTTTTGCGATTTAAACTAGATGTTGGTAATATACATACGTTCTGCTTCCGAAGAAATGGAAATGAACCTGTTTCCAGGGCAATACCTTACATAAAGAATTATGCTCCTGGTGTTGTTCTGGAAGAAAAGGACGTTCCTTTCTCTCAAAAAGAACGTTATGGTTTATGGTCAGTTAAAAAGAAAGTTCTTTTATTTGTTTTTACGTTTTTTATATTCTTTGTTATCTTCTTTGAGTTGATGGAAAGTTTTGTGAGCATAAATCATGATGATATATACATCACATTGGATGAATATAAAAGATGCGAAACTGGAATGACTTATGAGCAATGCGTGAAAATCATTGGAAGCGAAGGAGAACCACTGGTTGAATCTTCGATTTTGGATTCCAACCTTACAGCATATGTATGGTACGGTGATGCGGTTTCTAGCGGAAGCGCCGCTACATTATATTTTATGAATGGTAAACTTTATACCAAAGCACAGATAGGGCTTGATTAGAGGATAGAATTTTAGAAGAATTGTTCAAGAATATTTCTGACCAGGATTCTCTTGAGCTATTAACTTCTAAAGCAATCAGAAATTGTCTTGAGCTTTCGGTCTCTCTGTCTGTTCAGACTGTGATGGATATTCTGATTGATTCAGATGTTGTGGATCTGGACGAGAGGAAGCTTGCAAAGCTTCTCTTAAAGTATCTTTCATCACAGATAGATTAACCTTATAAGGTTTAGAAGATTTTTCTAACTCAGCAACACGTTTTTCTAATTCCTGCCATCGCTTTTTTGATATATACATAAGATCACCCTTTTTCTTTTTATTGTATCAAAAAGCACGTTGGAATTTGTACCCACAGAAAAAACGCCTGGTGCTGCAACACCAGACGTTTTGAATAATTGGGATGATACACTATCAACCTACACTCTTATTGTATCATCCCAGACTCAGCCATGCAAGATAAATTTCCAAAATCTGGTAAGGCTGTATTTTTTATACCCAAAAGGAGGATACACTATGGCAAATGCAAAGAAATTGCCGTCTGGATCATGGCGGTGTCTGGTCTTTAGCCACACGGAAAACGTGTTGGACGAAAAGACCGGAGAACTAAAAAAGGTAAAACGATACCGCTCTTTTACCTCTGATCTTCCAGGCAAAGCCGGGAAAAAGGAAGCGGAGCGAGCCGCCGCTGAATGGCTGGCAAATAAACCAAAAAGCAACGCATCCATGCAGTATACGCTTGATAACATGACACTGAGAGAAGCGGCTGAAAAGTACATAGATATGTGCGTGTCGCTTAATCGGTCTCCTTGTACGATCCAGGACTACCACTGCATTTTGAACAACGGATTCCAGGATCTCTTTGAGTTGAAGCTAAAAGACATTGACGAAATGATCCTGCAAGAAGCTGTTACGATGGAGTCGAAACGCACAACTAACGGAAGAGCCAAAAGACCATTGTCTGCAAAGCGTCTAAAAAATGAGTGGGGACTGGTGAGTGCTACACTCCACAAATACAAAAAGAACATTGACACACAGGAGATACATCTTCCATCTGTTCCGGATCGTATCCCGGAGCTGCCCACGGCTGACGTTGTGATTGACCTGGTACGTGGGACGGATATTGAACTCCCGGTACTGCTGGCTATGTGGTTATCCTTTTCCATGTCTGAGGTACGTGGTCTTACAAAATCAAAATCCATCAAAGACGGATGTATCACGATCAATGAGGTAGTTGTAGACGTAGACGGAAAGCCTGTCAGAAAGGGAGATCCAAAAGAACCTACACGAAGAAGATCTCACAGAATCCCACCATATATCATGAACTTGATCGACCAAGTGGATGGCGATGTCCTGGTTCCGATCAGTGGAAAAGCGCTTTATCACCGATGGATTAAGCTCCAGAAAAAAGCCGGAATGGAGCCGATCACCTTTCATGATCTGCGGCACGTAAGTGCTTCCGTAATGGCTCTTTTACAGATCCCGGACAATTACGCCCAGGAACGAGGTGGCTGGAAGAATGATAAAATAATGAAAAAGGTGTATATTCAAACATTTTCTGAGGAAAGAAAAATGGTAGATAACAAAATAGATTCTTACTTTGAAAGTAAAATACAACACGAAATACAACACGAAAAGAAAAAAGCCTAGTATTTACTAGGCTTTTCGAGAGCGCGAGACGGGACTCGAACCCGTCTAACGCTTACATTCAAAAACTGCGTAATTGCTCTATTTCCCTTATTTATGCGTATTCTTAACTCTCGTAAATTTTACTTAAATATCATATTTGATACTATTTTACAGTATTTAAGACAAAAATACAACACGAAATACAACACGAAGTATTTAAAATTTAAGTGTATAAATATTCTATGAGGAGTTTTGAAGAATTTCAGAATTATAAAGAATAAATAGCAATTTGAGTAACTTCCAATCTGAAAATGCCAAATTGGTAATCGGTAAAGTTGACAATGGTCCATATATGTACTTAATCAACAAAATTACTAACAGTTTGTTAATGCTACGGATGAATGAAGAAGATAAGTCCATAGCTGTGAATGCACAGACCAATGGTGCATGGGGATCCGAAAAACTGCTTGCCACAAAGGATTATTTAGGCGTGACCCAATACAATGGCGTAGACTACATTTCTCTGAGCGGGAAATTATCCAATATTGGTGAATGGGTAAAAAATAATGGTACGCCAGGTAAATGTACATTTGTTCGTGTAGAACCATCAGATTCTGACGGATATTTTGGTACATCCGGATTTAGCATCTTATGGATGCGCACTTCAGTTAACTATGGCTGGTGTATCTTAATATCTGATAATCCAAGAATGGTAGTTTTTGGTCGGAATTCCACTGGATGGCATTGGTATGCGCCGTCGTTG
>ERZ841120.262-NODE-262-length-44651-cov-17.619114_pt1 | contig 44651 bp, 67 predicted proteins | sample MGYA00519572_ERZ841120 | MGnify/ENA primary metagenome ERZ841120 (study PRJEB31850, sample SAMEA3708890) | human gut metagenome | biome: human gut; feature: human-associated habitat; material: faeces | place: China | collected 2014 ...
CCCCGAGCCGTTAAGCTCAAGGTTTACGTTAGTGATTTTTTCGATAGTAAGTTATTCTGGTTGCTTGTAGCTACCCATCCAGTCGCTAAGTATTTTTGATGCTTCATCATGACTCAAATCAAATTCACGCATGAGATACGGTGCAGCACCGAACATATTCGTTACGCCAGACTGACGCAGCTCTTCTAAATAATCGTAATAAATCTGTTTTTCCATAACATAATCACAACCTTTCGTTTGATTGTTGTTATGTTAACTCTAATACTTAAAACATTCAAGTCATTTATTCAATATTAACGTTCTTTTTTAAATTTGCATCTTACCGAGCCATCTTCAATACCGTCAGGCTTGCTGGTTGCCCATTGATCGTCGCCATCGCTCAACGGATACTTCTCGCAAATACAACGGCTATAAGCAGCTGTTCCAGGCTTACCGGAATAAACGCATTCTTTACACTGCTCGTATCCAGCATTATGAGTATTATCACTCAACAATTCGTCTGCATGACGTTCATATAATCCCATGATTTTTACCTACACTTTCTGTATATTGTAACCAACGACCTCAAGGTCAATAAAGAAGCCTTCGCCAGGTTTTTCTTCTACTTTTGCAACGCGAAACTGCGTGCCGCGCTGCAAAACCATTTCATTTTCTTCTTCGAAAATAGAAAAATTAGCAGTATAAGCCATTTTAGTTCCTGCTGGAGCATAAATATTAAGAATAACTGGTTTTTTATCAAAGCCTGTACCTTTGGCAGCGCCACAAGACATGAAACCATGTTCTGTGGGTTTAGTACCTAAAATTTCAGCTCTCAGCTCATCAAGAGTGTAGTCTTGCATCGGCTTGCGGAGATTGAAAAATTTATCCATGCCTATAAAACTGCAACCACGCTGCAGCCAGATATCCTCATCAAAAGCACTACGGTCAATGTAGTTGGTCATATTTGTGATTAGGTCTCTAGCTTTGCCAGGTTTTAATTTCCCATAACTATTATTGCCAATATTCTCAAAGTCAATACTCCCTACACCTTTATATTGGCCAGTCCCGTATTCATAACCGCGCAAAGGGTCATTAAATTGCTCATACTCGGCCGTATATTTTTTAATAGCTTCACGTTCTTCATGATTTGCAGATTCCCAGACAGTAAGAGCTTGCGCATCAAATTTTTTCTTCGATTCTTCCATGGATTTGCACCACACAGCAGTATCCTTATGCGCCTTAGTGTAATTTGATTTACGGAACGGATAATTACTCTCCTTGGCATTGTATGGCTGTACAGATGCTTCAGTAAAGACAGAAGCTGCTTTTTTGATAGGCGATTTTTCCTCAGAAGAGTTCGGCGCTGCATATTCTCCCGAAAATCCTTCTTGAGCACTAAAATTGCTGCCGAATTTTTTCTTATTAAACTTACTGCCAGCACCACCGTCAATCTGACCTTTTTCGTTCAGATGCACTTTTGCACCACTGATAGTACGCCAATTTTCAGGATTCGGGTCTTTCGGATAATCTTCATCCAAAATTCTCGCAGCAATAATTAAAGGTCTTATAAGCATGTTAACTCACTCCCGCGATAATTGCAAGTTATTTATTGGTGCCCGGACTACCGCTGAGGATTTGAGGTCAGAAAGGGATGTCCCGTCCCTTAGGTTACGGCTTCCGGGCATAAAAAAAGCGCCCGGCTAAAAGCCAGACGCTACATAAACAGGTGCTGCCGGTGGGATACGAACCCACGCACGGAGATTATCCGCCTACCGCTTATGATAAGCGGCCTCTTAAACCAGACTTGAGTACGACAGCATAAAAATAAAAGAAGTATCGAATTTTATCGACACTTCTCCACGGTTTTTATTATACCATAAAAATCACCGCTTTTTCTCACGCCTTTGTGAACTCTTTGTGAATTTTCAAGAAAATAAGACCGCCCACCATCAGATGAGCGGTCATTGAATTATTTTACATTAAACACTACGCTATACCCAGCCTGGCGCTGCAGCTCATCCATAGCTGCCTGCTGCGTCGGCGTAAAGCCCTGGTCTACAACTTCCAGACGCTCACGGAACGTCTCTGCGAAGAACTTCAGGCGCTGGTCCTTGCGCTGCAGACCACCGAAATCATTCTAGAGGATATCAATCGCAACAGCCAGCACACGATAAATAGCCTGCTCGGACACAGCCTGGCACATGCGCTCGTATTTAAATCCTGCCACCGGCGCAGGATTGCGGCGCTTAAGTTTACGTTTACTGCTCATCAGCCTCACTCCTTCGCCTACTCAAGCTCCTGGTTCTTTTTGACCAGGTACAGCATAATCAGCCCATAGACCACCATGTCGCGCAAGGATTCTTCCGTTTTGGCAACGATGCCATGATCATAGAGAAAAGCGATATGCTTGTTCAGATAGCCCTTAGCCACCTCGTACATCGTCTCATAGCTACCATCACGATGCTCCAGCAAAGCGCCAGTACGGAAGTTTGACAGCGGATCAGCACCAGCAGAATACTGCTGCTGTTTTTCTGCGAACAAATCACCTACGCGTTCAAGCTCGTCATCAATAAATGATGTAAATTCTTCAGATTCAATCATGGTTTACCTCCTAAAACAATTCCTGCTGATTCTCAATTTCTTCAAGAGATTTTTTGCAACATGTTGCTGTTTTCGCTTACAATTGATACTCCACACCCAGTTCTTTAGCCACAGCTGGCAGTGCTGCCTGCGCTTCTTTCTCTGTGTGGAACACCCAGCCTTTGTCTAATAAAGCGTAATGGTTAGGGGTTTGGTCCCACCAAGCTATACGGACAACCCATTTGTTTGGTATAGATGCAAACGTATAAAAAGTGTCGCCTTCCTTCGGTCTCCATGGCAGTTTGATGATTTCGTCTTTGCCGTTCACCAAGGCAGTAAAGGCTACGTTAGCAGATATTTCGGCTATTTCAATACCGCTATTATTATGAGTTATTAATTTCAATCCGTCGCTATCGAATCTATAGGTCAATTCGTCTTCGCCTTTGACCTTAAATTCTTCCCCCAGCTCCACGCCCAGCATTCGGGCGATTTCCGGGATTAAATTTTTACTCATCTTTAATAACCTCCACACCGCCACGCAGCAAAGCAAGAAAAATACGCATCTGCATGGACTGATTACCTATACTTGACCAATGGCAGCACTGACTCGGACGGTACTCCAAATCATCAGCGCTGAAACGGTACTGCGCCGGATATACTCCGCCACGCTTAGGCTTGAGCTTAAACTCCTTGCCAACAGGGATATGCAATTCTTCAGCAATCACAGGATACAAATTAATCATAATATCGGCGTCACCTCCGTTACGCAATAAGCAAAAACTTGACAGCAGCCACGAGCACTGCGAAGTAATACAACTTCGCGGTGCTTGCGGATTAATTTTGAAAGGAAACTAGGTCCCGGAACCGTGGATTTTTGTACCACTCTAAGTTTTGCCCACTGCCGCTGACGCGGGCAGATGCGGCTAGTCTTGCAAGTGATTTTAGTTTGTAAGATACGTTTACGTGAAAGAATTGTCATTACATCAACGCCTCCGCTCCATATAACATCAACGCCAGCTGCCGCACCAGGCGCGTACGCCTGCGCTGGATGGTCGAGAGCGACACACCTTCACGCAGCGCAATATCGTCCAAAGGTACGCAGAAAAAATACGCCTGACGGATAAGGTCTACCGCCACCGCATCCTCACTTGCTTCCAGCCTGTTCAAGATGCGGTCAATTTTATCAACTTCCGCCTGATCACGCGCCAGCTTAACTTCTACGGCCATAATGCGTGCCTGCTGCTTCTCTTCGGGCGTCAGGCGAGAACTTGCGCCGCCCCAGCAGGTAATGTCTTTAGATTTCTCCGTGACACGCTCCGCCTTCAGGTCGCGGATATCAAGCTTGTACTGCTCAATGTTCGCGTGCAGCGTCGGGTAAGCGTACAAGCGTGCTTCCGTCGCTTTGTAGCAGTCCTGCGGCTTAGGCTGGCTATTTAAGGCAGCCAGCGTTGCCACAACAGTATCATGTATCAGTTTTTTGTTGTCCACCTGCGCCACCTCCTATGTGTAAAAATAAATTCAGTAGCAGCTCAGAGTGGGGAGCAAGCAGCTCCCTCGCCTCCTGCTGAGTCACCGTCGCCTCGTTAGCCATGACCAGGCGCAGGCCGAAGCGTGCACTAGGCAGCAGCTCTGCTCCGGCAAAGCGCAGGCCGATGAGCTTAACATACAGCTTGTGATCATGGCGGGCAGCGCTTTGTAGCAGCTGCCCCCAGAACTCGCTGTCGGCACAATCAGGCCACGGATCACTTACCACGCTGCCTAAGCTTAACCAACCAGCCATGGATATACTCCCCCATCTTCTGACGCAGGTCGTCCGTCATCTCGCAAATCGCCAGCGCCTCCTCGGAGCTGCGTGCGATACCGGCATTGGCACCCGCTGCCAACATCGCCAACAAGAATACGCACTGCTGCATCGTCGGCTTGCCGGTTGCCGTCTTGCACTCGATAAAGATTGCCTTGCCCGACGGATACGCTACGCCAGACAAATCGCTGTAGCCTTGCGGCGGGCCACTTTTGAACCAGCGGCTACGCTTGTTCTCGAGTTCGAGCGTCGCCTGCGTCGGCTGCGTGCGGTACAGATAGCCCTCGCCAACATTGACGCGGAAAATCTTGTGCCCTGCAGCAGACACCGCGACCTCAATCTCCTTCATAATTTGAGCTTCAGATTTATTCAAACTTTAACCTCCTGTATTCATCCTGACGCAACAGTCGGATAGCGGCACTGCGGTACCGTTCCGGTACTGCCAGCCCCAGCTGCACCGCTTTGTGTAGCGACCAGGCGAACTTAAAAACCTTGCCATCAGCACGTTTGTGCGTCGAGCGGAACAGCTCCAGCTGCGCCCATGACTTACACTCGATGTGTTTACTATACGGCATGCGCGCGACTTCCTGCAGGATGATGTCCTCCACGACCTCCGGACCTTCGCGCTCTTCCTTCTCCCATACGTAATGACAGAGAGGGCACTCGGTGGCCGCTGACTTGACCACGGCAAAGCAATTCGGGCACTGCTTAACGCTGAGCTCCTGCTTTTTCTTCTTGGCTTTGGATTCCAGCGACCACTCTCGCACATCATCCGGCAGACCGTGCCGGGTGAAATTGCCAACATGGTCCAGGATCAGCGCAACCTTATCCGGATTGTTGGGATTGGTACGCATCGACCTCATCGACTGCTGTATATGCAGCGTGAGCGACTTAGTAGGCCGCATCAGCACCACGCAATCACAGTCAGGTACGTCAAAGCCCTCGCCAAACAAATCAACGTTGCAAAGGACCGTGATCTCACCGCGTCGGAAGCCCTCTACGGCGGCCTGTCTTTGCGCCTGCGGCGTTGTACCGTCAAGGTGCATAGCATTTATCCCCTGCTCCCTGAAAGCGGCCGCTGTGCCCTCGCTGGTGGCGATAGACGAGCAGTACACGATGGTCTGCTTGCCCTTGGCCAGCTGCAGCCAGTTCTCAACAGCACTGCCAAAGATGGCACGCTTATTCATAAGCGCTTCAATCTCAGCCTTGTCGTAGTCGCCGCGTTTAGTATGCAGCTTGCTGGCATCCGCCAGCTGAACGCCGTAGTATTTGTACGGTGCCAGATAATGGTTCTGGATGAGCCACTCGGTACTCACTGACTCGATGAGCTCTTCAAAGACGGCACCCAGACCACCCTCGTTCATCCTTTGCGGCGTGGCCGTAAATCCTAAGACTACAGCTCCCGGAAAATGCTGCAGGATAGACAAATAACTCTGCGACAGGATGTGGTGCGCCTCGTCGACCAGAATCAGCTTCGGTTCCGGAGTCTTTGCCAACCTGCGACAGACCGTCTGCACCATGCCTACGGTACAGAGAGAGAAGTCTACGCCGCACGCCGCGAAGGTATTGGTAATCTGCTGGCACAGCTCCTTGCGGTGCACGACGAACAGTACCCTGTTACCGCGTTCCGTGGCGCTGGCGGCGATGTTGCCCTGGATAACGCTCTTGCCACCGCCGCAGCCCAACACTGCACACACGCTGTGCCGCCCCTGACCGATTGCTCTGCGGATATTATCCACCAGCTCCTGCTGGTAGGGACGCAGCGGAATCATTTTACCGTCGGCTCCCACTTGTCGCAGCCATCGCAATGGTCGCAGGCGCTGGTATCGCGATTAGCACAGTCATTACACATCGGATCACGCACCTGCAGGGGACGGTGACAGTCCTGCGGAATGGCTTTAACGTCGACAGTTACTTCATCAGCCTCAGCCTCCTGCTCCGCGAACATGTCCTGCTCGCCGCCGCAAGGCTTCAGAACGAACTCCCCGAGGTCTTCGTCGTATTCCAGATACGTGTTAGGCAGGGAGACAGCACCGGCATTCTCCAGCTTCTCCGTGTAATTGGCGGTAGTTTTATGTTTGAACAGCGGTACAGAAATGTCCTTACCCATTGTTTCAGAATAGGTTTCGGTCAAGCTGACGGACAGCTTCATGCTGATAGAGCCATCAGCAATACGGCCAGCAAAGAGCTTCTCCAGCAGCTGCTGCAGGAGCTCATCGAAATCGGCCTTCATGCCCTTAAAGGTATCAGATTCCAGCGTCAACATTAGATATTGCTTATTCATGGTTAGCCTCCTGCTGCAGATACATGCGGATATACGCGTTGATTTTCAGGAGATTGTCCATGTCGCCGGATGCGGCGAAGTCATCAACAAGCGCGGTCAGCATTGCGGACAGCTTGGTGTTCTTGCTGGCTACATTCTGCGGCTCGCTTTGGAGCGGGCGATTGCGATAGCTATAACGCATTGCATCAACAGTAGCCTCCGACACCTTGAGGGTAGCACAACGCTGGTACTGCATGCTTGCAGCTTCCACCTCATCCAGGCGGTTCACCATCAAGGTCATATACACTTGTGCGTCTTCCTTCTTGGCACTTGTGTAGAAGCAATATTCGCTGCCATAGCCGGTGCAGTCTGCAATAACGTTAAAATTGCCAGCATAACGTACGATTTTTAATGCACCGATATTCTTAGAGTTCACATAATCTCCGCTTTTAGTTTTGATATACATTTACATACCTCCTAACTTCTGCAGCGCCCATACAGCACTACAGCCAACTAACACCGTCAGGCTCACCATCCACACAATGCTGATCAGCACTGCAAACACCAGACAGATTTTACTTAACATCACATTTCACCCCGCGAATTTTGCACGCAAACTGGGCGAGGCAAACAGCAGCTTTGACAAAAAGCCTGTGCCACCATCATACAGCAGCACCCCACCGCCATAACCAGCCCTGCAATAAAGTCACGTAACATAGTACTCAAAATTTTAAATAACATCGTTTCCCTCCTTTAGCTGACCTTTTGATGTTAGCTCGCTAACCTTCCAGATAACCTTTTAAAACCCTATAAGCCGCATGGTTGAGCGATTTTTCAGTTTTAGCTAACAAGCTAACGTCATTTTTGAAAGAATATCGATATATATTATTTTTATTTCCGCCCTAGTCTAAAGCAGAAAACTCCATACGTATATATCTAATTATGTTAGCTAATGTTATTATGTTAGCTAAAGGTTTATAAGCCGCATGGTTGAGCCATTTTTTTAGCTAACCTTTAGCTAACATTGCTAACCTTTTACATAAAGAGCTACATAATTTGCTCTAACATGATTCAGGGAATATAGTCCGTAAAACCTTCCCTGCGTCGTTTTCAGCAGATGACCTGCTTCAGCCCATTTTTTCTTTAGAGCAGCATAGTCAAAACCTTTCTTTTCTAATTCTTCCTCAAGAACGGTTTTATTAATTAGGATTACGCCATTATTCTTACGTCTGCCCCAGTAAGCATATCCGGCAAAATCGTGAAACTCAGTGTCGAATTTGTCGGCATTGGCACCGATGACGTCAACAATAAGGTTAAACGCCCGCTCGCTCACATCAACCTCAGCCTTGCTCTTCACAAAGCCAACTATATCCTCCGGCGACAGCACATCGCCAGGATCACCAAAGATAGCCTTGCTCGCAATCGCATCCGCCTGCAGCATAAGAGCCATCGCCATGGCCTGCTTCTCGGTCGTATCCGTTACTTCCAGCACCAGACGCATAATCTCATTGTAATCAGCCGCAAGATTCTTCCCTTCCAGCGCTTCGATAAACGCCCTGCCTGCACAGCCAAAGTGCTGCGTGATAAAATTAACCACAGCATTGCCGTTTTTAATTATCTGCTGGTCGCACTCTACCTCGACCACGCGGTTTTTTACACCGCCGCCGGACTGAGACTTCGTGCACGGTTCTTCACCGGTAAAAACAAAGCTGTTCAGCCAGGACTTCTGCCGCTGGAAGGTCGCGTTCGTCATACGACCGCGGTCGAGACCTTCAGTGACGCGCATGATCAGCGTGTCATAATTTTCAAAGCGGCTTTTAATCGTCTGTAGCTCATCGCCAAAGAACGGCAGGTTACGCAGGATAGACGCCGTACTCATCATAGAGTTGACCGTCATATTCATGGTCCGCACCAGCTTGCCCATGCCCGGATTACCCCAGACAGACGCAGCCACCATCATGGCCACGGTCTTGCCGCTGCCGGTGCCGCCCCAAAGGTGCAAAACAAATGGCAGCGCAGATACGCGCTCGACCAGCACGCTCGCAAACGATGCCGCCAGGATCAGGCGCATGTACAGGTTCTGCCGGAGCGGTGCGACGTAGGCCGCCCATTCCTCCAGCGTGCCTTTACTTGAGACTGCCTGCACCAGAGATTTGTACTGCTCCTCGCAGTCCAGCTTGACCTCGTCCGTGTACGGCACAAAGCCTGCATCGGACCAGCCCATGTGGTCAATCGACTTCACCCGCGGCAGGATGTCCGGGTTCATGGCGATGACCTCTGCCAGATACTTAACCAGCAGACCGGCGTTGTCGCTGTTGACTTCAACACCATTGTCTGCCAGCAGGATTATTTTGTTTTTGTTGGCCAGCACAGAACGCGGAACCACCACGCTCTGCCAGCCGCCATTTTTAAAATACGCAAGCCGGATTTTTTCCGTTTCATCCTCCACGTTCACCAGCAGCTCCGTCGGCATAATGGGAATGGGACTTGCGTATTCGTTTTTATATTCTGTCCCGACCTGTACCGCTCGATACACGCCATTAATTGATGTGTTCCAGTTACCGCACCGCAAGGCAAACAGCTGCTGCGGAAATTTGGTCAGATTATCTGACCTTATACCCTTAGCTGCCTGCTGCTGCAGGTACGCCTTCCAGCAGCTCTCAAACTCCCTCTTGCAGCACAGCTCCCCAGCGCGAAACCTCGCCATGGAAAGCATCTGCTGACGCTTGGACGGCTCTGTGAGCGCCGCTATCGCCTCCAGAAGCGCCTCATCGATAAGGCTGAACCTGTCGCACCCTTCAAAGAATTCTCTGTCCAGAGAGAGCACCACAGGCCACTCGTAGGCTTCGATTGCTTCGGCTGTGCCACCGGCAGCAAAGTAATCTGCGATATCACCTTTAGGCGGGCAGTCAGGCCACAGCTTTGTGATGTCCATGACCTTTGCGCCCTGCCAGGCTGCAGCATAATCGGTGCCTTTCTCGTCATTGTCGGGAATGACGATGCGCTCCGGATATGATTCCAGCAGCGCCTTGTCCGTCGTACTGAGCTTAATCGCCTTCTGTGCACCGGTATTGCTCGTGGTCGCCAGCAGCCCGTGCTGCATCATGGCGTCGGCACACTTTTCACCCTCGACGATGTATAACCTTGTGCTCTGATGCATTGCTAGTGCATCTAAGTTGTAAAGGTTATTACAATTCTCGGGTTTGGAGTACACCGTGCGTCCTTCGGCGTTAACATAAGCAAAGCTGAAAACCTTGTGCCCATCAGCCCACTTCCGGCGGCGCTTGTAGTAAGCTTCCGTGCCGTCGGGATTACGGTAGATATGGCGGTAATCCTCAACAGGCTTTGCCGTCTTATAATCTACAGGCTCCGGTTCGGCAGGCTTTGCTCCCAGACGACGGAACTCTCTTAGGATGTCCGTGCCGGGAGCGTTGCACTTCTGGCAATAGACCAGCAGCGTGCCGTTCTTCTCATCGATGTGCAGATGCCCTGCTTTGCCACACAAGGGACAGGTAGCAGTAATATGTCCACCCGGCTTTGTTTTTACACCGGTTAAAAAGGGGCGAATATCTTCCAGGTGCAGCTCGGACTTAGAAAGGGATGTCTTCATCACTGAGCGGTACGTTAGCACCGTAGCTGTCCATGCTGGAGACAGGAGCTGCAACCGGAACTGCTGCAAGGTCTACCTTTTTAAGTTCCGGAATCTCGAAGTCGCCCTTCTGGATGCGCTCTACGGAACAGAGCTGCGCTACCTTCAGACGCACACGGAGCTTGTCGTTCCAGACGTACTCTTCCTGCCCCAGCACAGCACCGACGACCATGCCACAGAACTGCTGCTCGTCACCAGCAAAGCGGTCTGCTACAAAGCCGGAGTTGCCGCTCTTTTCTAACGCCACCAAAAACGATTTGAAGAAGCCACGCGCAGAATCTTTATAGCTGCGGATAAAGCTGAACAGCGGGATTTTGTCACCGCTGCGTTCCTTGCGCTGGCCATAGTAACCAATAAACTGCTCGTTTGCTTTATCAGCTACACCTGCGATGTCGCAATAGATTTTCAGGTACTCCTTGTCTGCATGGTCTTCTACAGAACAGATGGCCAGTACATAACCGCCAGCAGGCGGCGCTGCGTAGCCTTCACTCGCAGCTTCAACATTTCTCCAGTTAAGCTTTTTCATTTTTCTTTGCCTCCTCGTTAAATCCATAGTATTCACGAATAGCCGTATCAACAGCCTTCAGGTCATTGTCAATCTTCGGTGCGAACATCTCCATCGGAGACTTCGCAGGCGTGAAGCCATCGCTCTGCGTGGTAAACCAATGCGCCTTACCGTCGGTCTCAGCCAGCAGCACGATGCTGAACAGGCCCTCTAGAGTGAGCTGATTGTCCAGCATCTTGCCCGAAGTTTTGGCTTTGATGTGACCAGTATCATCGCACTCCGTGTGATGCAGGAGATACACGATAGTATCATCGGTCGTATGGTCGCGGATCAGCGCCAGCAGATTGTAGAAATTCAACGCACAGTCGGTAAACTTCTGATACCCGGTCTCCTTCGCGCGAGCAAACATGTTGAACGCCATGAGGTACTGCGAGTCATCGATAACGTAGCAGCGCAAGTTGTTCTTCACCAACGTTTCTTGGATGACCTGATACGTCGCATGATTTACGACCTTCAGCCGCTTTTTGAATGGCAGCGGTTTGCTCGCCACGTTGAACACGCCAACCTCCGACGGCTCAAAATTGCGCAGGCTCGTGGACTTGCCAGAACCGGACGCGCCCAGAATCAATACAGGCATTCCCATAAAATCACTCCTTGTAATTTTCTTTTAATCTTGCCATCAGCGGACATTTCGGATGCGGCTTACTGCGCCATGGTTCCAGCCCTAAATATCTGCCAGCAGCATCAGGCTTGCTTAATTTGCACCAGCTACGTGTACAAATATCGCCAACCCCAACTGTTTTACACTGAGGGCAATTCTTGCATAACATAACAAATCTCATTTTAAAGTCATGTTCAGCTTCTGAATAACTTCAGCACCTGGAACTTCGGCGCCGGCTTTAATCGCCTTCTTGATTGCCGTCTTATCGGCATCAATAGTGACCTTCGTGCGCTTGTACTCATCAGGGAGTTCTTCCATGGACAGCACGTTGCACACCTCAGACTTACGCCAGCTAATCTTGCAGCGGGGAGTTTCAAACTTCTCGCCGTAAAGCGCCCCGGCCAGATAAGCCTTGCAGCGCTCGGCTTCACGCTTCATCACCGATGCACGCTGACTAAGGACGTCAATCTCAGCGTAAATCGCCTCGGCATCGGCAAGCTTGTTTTTGATATAGCAAGCCAGACCTTCGACCTTAGCGTCACGCTCCATCTGCAGCGCTTCAAATTGCTGCAGGTTCAGGATTTCGCCGTCATCAACGCTGACAACGTGCTCTTCATCCAGCTGGATGCAACTGGAGATTTTAGCATCAAGCTCGTATACACTAGCCATTACTCAGCCTCCTTGCAAGCGCCATCTTTCGGCATACCGGAGCCTTCTTTTGGCATACCGGAACCATCAGCAGCAGTCTTTTCTGCGGTATCTTGCAGAGCCTTGTACATAACAGACCATTCATGAGACTGCAGCTCACGCATCTCTTTGAGCGTTGCGCCGATACGGTCAATGACATCAAGCTCCGCCTCCAGCAGGACCTCGTCTTGCTCATCATTCGTGTTCCAGTGTTCCAGCAAACCTGCATATTCACGCAGGTTATGCATTTCAAGATTTAAACGCTGAATAAAAAACTGGGTTTTTGTTCTAATCATTTTTGCACCTTACCTTTCTTTTTTGATTGTGGTGGATTGAAATTTTTATACATAGCCCTGCAATAAGGGCACGCATACGGTTCTTTTACAAAGCGGCTCACTATCCATTCCGTACCGCAAAACATGCAGTCTACGTAATGGACGCCACGGTCATCGGTTCTCATTTTTTAACGACTTCAATAGGAATGAGAACAACATCGCCAACCTGCAGGTCACCCTTCAGGTTGCTGATTTTTTTGGCGTAGTGGATGACCTCGCGGACATCGCGGCGGTCTCCCTCTCTATCCATGACGTCTCCAACGAGATGCCAGAGGGTGTCGCCATCAGCAGCGGTAACCTTGACCACGTAGCGGTCTACAGGCTGAGGATGGGTGTAGTCCCATGCCTCCCATGCACAGATGGCCATAAGCAGGATAATTAAAAGCTTTTTCATACCATCCGCCTCCTAAACGACTCCATAGTGCTCAGCACCCAGAGTTTCAATATACTTTCTCAAGCCAGCTACTGGGATAACCGACTTGTTTCCGATTTTAAATACCGGAAATTTGGGATCCTGCATAAGCTTCACCATCGACGCTTTACCGATGGCCGTTAACTCACAGGCTTTGTCAAGAGTTATAGCTATAGGTTCCATAATTACCTCCGTTGCATTTTACGCAACGCTACGTGCAAAAAAAATTTTCCCCGCTTCTTCACAGGTTAATTTCAAAGCATTAGCAATTGCATACATTACATTAGTTTGAGGTTTAGTTTTGCCAGCCAACATTTTACTAATAGTATCACGGCTAACATTTGCTGCTTTTGCAAGGTCTACAATATTTATAAACCCATTTTCAATCATTTTTTGACGCAACAACATTACATTAATGCCATACATTTTCTCACCGCCTTTCGTTGCGCTTTATGCAACTATAATACCATGATCAAAGCTATTTGTCAACGCATATCGCGCAACTTTTTTTGCAAAAAGTCGATTCCTTGTTGCATTTTGCGCAAAAGTAATTTATAATGATGTTAACGTAATTATAGGGAGATTATAGGGAGGCAAGCCATGGAAATAGGAGAAAATATAAGAAAATACCGTGAAAAACACGGATTATCTCTTACAGATTTAGCTCAAATAATTAAATCTAAAATAGGTAAATTGCCAAATAAAGCAACTTTGCAAAGGTATGAATCTGGGGATATTAAAAATATCCCCTATGATATGGTTATACTCTTGGCAGAAATTTTTAACGTTACTCCTTCCCAACTAATGGGATGGGATACCCCAGAAAAGCCTAAAAATGATATTCAAGAACTGTACAACAAACTTAGTCCTGCAGCGCAACAGCGCGCTCGTGAATATTTTGAGGATTTACTTTCAAATCCCAAAAACCTGCGGAACCAATAAAGGAGGTGTATTAATCTAATGGACAGTGAGCGACTCGAATTACTAAACGAGGACGCTCAGGTGGAATTATATCTTTTTATCTTAGGTATTCTGGCGGCAGAAGAAACTGCCGCCACCGCTTGAAACTTCCCCAGAAACAAAAAAAGTCGCCACCGAAGTGACGACAACAAAACTTTTAATCTATAAATATTTTATCACACAACTATCACAAGGGAAAGTTTTTTAAGTAAAGAAAGTGTGAAGCAAGAGAATATTTTTACGAAAGCAGGTGACAATGTGAAAAAAATATTATTTTCTTTGCTTTTAGTAGCACTTGTCCCAAGCTCTGCAATGGCACATGAATTTACAACACCGCTGGCCCATGGAGTGGTTTCCCAATTTGATGGCATCATCATAAACGGGCAAACTTTGAATGAAGCATTTAGGTCTAATAAACAGGAAATAATTGACGCAGCTCAGGCAGCAGTTGATGTCAATAATGCAAAAATGAATGAAGCCTGGAATAAATATAATGCAAAATATAAGCAAGAGCGTGCAATGGCAAACATTGTATCAAGAATGAATGCTTATGGCGGGAACAATTCTTATAATTATCTTCCAACTGCCGGTGGCTATATTCATTGGCTTGCCTTGCAGGGAACTGAAGAAGGTTGTTTTCATACATCGGTTGCAGCCTTAGAACAACATGCTGCGCTTTTTGAAGAAAGAGTAGAGCTATGGTTTGATTATATTAGCAAAAAGCAAACAGCAACTTACGAAGAAGATAAAATTATTGATGCAATTACGCATAAATATATAAATAAAATATTGGCTCCCTTTGCCGAAGTTAAAGAAGCAAAAATTTTAGCAGAAGCTAAGGATCAAAATGAAAAAATTAAAGATTATAATTGTCGTGTTGTTGTCGGAACTAAGATAAATACATTAGGAGCCATAGGTTCGATTTTTGGCATAGGCACTAGTGGAGCTAGTAGTAAATTGTGTAAAGATGAAAAAAGGTGCAAACTTCTTCCCATTTACAACAATGATATCTTAGAGCTTGGCTGTGCTTGCGGGCATCCCTTAAGTAATCATAAATTTAAATATAAAAAATAAATAAAAAACCGCCCGTGTTCCCAGCACAGGCGGATGTGCTCTCAATCCACCACGATAGAGAGCAAGGTGCAATTTGTTCACAACCGATTGCACCTCCATTGTATCACACAAGGAGGTTTTACACAATGGCAAAGTATAAAAAACGCGCCGACGGCCGCTACGCCACCACAGTGACGTACCTCGGCAAGAAGCATTACTTCACAGCCAAAACATCTGCAGAGCTTGACCGAAAAGTGCAGGAATTCAAAATTGCAAAGCGCAGCGGGACCTACAGCAGCGGAATGCTGCTCAAAGATTGGTGCGACCATTACCTGGCCGTCCAGCATGCAGCCATCCGCAAAAATTCTTGGGCAACGATTGAGTCTCACATCCGGGTGCACATCAAGCCGGAGCTCGGCGACTTCCCGCTCTGCAATCTGCAGCCAGCCAACATCCGTGACTTTATAGCCACACTCTCGGCAAAGCTTGCCAGTCGCACCGTTGAGCATATCTATGTAACGCTCAAGGCTCTGCTTACCCAAGCAGTCATTGATGGTGTGCTTGCAAAGCATCCCATGCTACAAATCAAAAAGCCAAAGGTTACCCGCAAGCGCGAGTGGGTGGCTCTTACCCAGGCGCAGGTAACAAAGCTGCTCTCCGTCATCACTGATCCCGCGCACCAGCTGCTCATCAAACTTGCAGCCACCAGCGGCATGCGACGCAGTGAGATTCTTGGTTTGCGTTATCAGGACGTAGACCTAGAGCGGTGCACGTTTACCGTCCGGCAGACCAACCTGCGTACCAAAGGTGGCGGTGAGATTGGCGCAAGCACTAAGACAGAGGACAGCTGGCGCACTGTGAGCCTGCCTAAGGCGATTCTTCCGCTCATTAAGGCACAGATAAGGACCGTCCGACTGCAGGCCATGAGCGACGCGCTGTGGCAGCCATACAGCCTCCTTTTCCCGGGAGAGCACGGCAGACCGCTCAACCCGGACGCAATAAGCAAGCTCGTCAAGCGCTACGGCAAAAAAGCAGATATGCCGAAAGATTTCTGCCTCAACAGCCTGCGTCACACCAGCGCCTCGCTCCTGCTGCAGCACGGTGCCAGCTACAAGACGGTGCAGCAACGCCTCGGCCACAGCACTGCAAATCTGACGCTCAACACCTACAGCCACGTAATGCCTGGCGACGATGAGCGCGCAGCGGAAACCCTAGCTAACATCATATAAGCATAAAAAAAGCCCCGCCTTGAAGCGGGGTATTTTTTTATGCTCTGTTTTCCGGTACCCAGGCAATCACGGTACCGTTTTCTGCATCCACCTTCATCCGGCGACAATCAGGATACTCGCGTTCCCATTGATCAATGGACATCTCACGTGGCAGGCAACCAGCAACGCAGGCGTTCCATGCTTCTGTGAGACATGCAGCGCAAAGAGATTTCTTCAGGCCAGCCAGCTTCTGCTGGCGGACAGCAGCACTGCCAACCAAATCAACATCAGCTTCATGACCGCAAAAATACTGCACATGTGCTTTCATAACATAGCCTCCTTATTTTTTGTAGCTATGTTAACTCAATTTTGTAATTTATGCAAGCAGATTTTAGCATAAATACTTTTAAACTGTATGAATACAATAAAAAAGACCACTCAAAAACATGAGTGGTCAACTAGTAGTCAAACGTCGCTAGTTTTTTAGTGGTCAAGGTTTCAGCGATTGCCGGAACCCGCATAAAATGGCGGAAAGGGTGGGATTCGAACCCACGGAAGGCTTACACCTTCGCTAGTTTTCAAGACCATTTTTAGACCACGGCCCCAAAAGGCATAAATCCCCATTTTCCGCATGTCTACACAGGTAGACAATATTCACACTATGCTATATTTTACTATATCTTTGTATATCTGTCTAGATGTAGCAGTCAAAAAGTGGTCAAAATAAAACCGCTAACTAAATTTTAGTTAGCGGTGAGGGATTCAGGCTTTCAAAAGACTATCTATTGTTCTTAGCGCTTCCAGCCAAGCATCTTTCCCACCGATGAGCTCGGCAAAATCAGCCTCAGTGAATTTTTCCAGATACGATTTTGTAGCTTTCAAAGCTTCAATTTCGCTGCAATCGTATTCGAGTTGTTCAAAAAAATATTCACCAGCCAGCATTTGAAAAGAATCATTGCAATCATCATTCCATTGTTGCATAACATCAATAATTTTCATGGTTCATAACCACCTTTCATCTTCATTATATGTATATTAACTCTACTTTTTAATTATTACAAGTCATAAATTTAAATTTTAAATAAAAAAATATGCGATATAGTCATTAAAGACTATACCGCATAAAATCAAGCGATTTGATGTATTGCTACATTGACGCTGGTAACCGTTCCGGCACCACCTGTCAGTTGCAGGCTGATATTTGCCGCATTACTGACAGCGGCACAGGACGGGCGCACACGGATCAACTTACTGATAGGCAGCGTCACCACACCAGCAGCGGCCGCTGTTTGTGTAGCAGATGCACCAGGTACAGCGTCAGCACCATTATAGAGCTGTATCCCGATAGCACCAGCTGCCGTAGCAGTAACAGTCACCGTAACATTGACTTCGTACACACCCGGAGCTTTGACGTTGATAATTCCAGTGCCAGCTGCATGGCTCAAACCATTGCAGCACCCACTAAACTGCACGTCGTTAGGCCCCAGTGCAATAACATTACCAACCTCCAGAGCTTGACTAGCAAGATTATAACTATTCAGATAAGCCATTAGCTCTCACCGCCAATCAAGCAGCAGTCAGATATTGGCAGCCAGCGCAACCACGCTGACCTAACAGCTGACGCACTGCCTCGATGATAGTAGCGCTTTGAGTGAGCTGGCTAACTTGATAGCGTTCAGCTTGCAATTCACGGTCACGGTCTGCCAGTTTATCACGAAGTTCCTGCATTGTGTTCGCAGTAATCAGAGCACGAGTAGCTTCACCTTCGCTGTGGATGGCAGTAGTGATTTCACAGGTGTTTTTATAATTCTCGGCTTTAACGCTGTCAATGTTGCGATTCGTCTCGCAGCAGCATTGTTGAGCCGCGAAACGGTTCTCCGTGATTTGGTTACCCAGCTGATAGCCAGTATTAGTAATGCCGGCTGTCACGGCACCAAAGCCTTGACACATATCACGTTGCAGCTGATTTTGACCTTGCAGAGCATTTGTGTTCATAGCGTAAAAGCCATCACAAACACCGTTTTTAATACCTTCCAAACTACGCATTACATTCTGATTGTTAAAACCTTCCTGTAATTCTGCCTGAGTTAAGGCATTACCACGACGGCCAAAGCCAAAACCGTCGCCGCCGAAAAACGCCAACCAGATAAGATACATAAACGGATTGTTCATCCAGTTATTGTTACTATTGGTCAACGCCATTGCTTCGCCGATATCCATACGATATCCCTCCTTTTATAATAATGCACATCGCGCGTGATGCCTACTTGTACCCGAGCATTCGCAAGCCAGCATTGATATCATTGTCAGAGATTCCCTGCTGCTTAGCTTGGGCTATAAATTGTTGCAGCATTTTATCATTGAGATTTTGCTTGATGACCTGCAGGTCGCCCGCCTGAGGTTGACGCTGCTGCTGATTCTGTCTTTGGTAAATTGGATTCATTTTGCGCTCCTTTCAGCAGAGCGATAAGCTCTGCAAACTCCGCCTTGGTAACGTACTCTACAGGCTGCGGTTTAGGCTTCTCCACAAACGTGTATGTTGCCACAGATTTCATGCCGATTTTGTCCGTAGTTACAATGTAAAACTCCGCATCAGCAGAGTTCATGTAGATTCTTGACGCATTAGGCGGGAGAGTTAAAGCATTGAGCTGGTCGACGCTCTGCACCCATACAATCTCACCAGCTGGAGCCATCTGCTGTGCTGGCTGACCAAAGAGCTGCGGCATAGGCGGCAGGTTCGGTTGATTTGGCATATTTGCAAAATTCATAAGCTCACCTCATTTCTGTCTACATTGTATAGGTAAAAGCGATGTGCAAAAGCGCAATAAAAGGGCATAAAAAAAGCACCCCAGGATCACTGGGGCGCAGGTTACATGATGACATTGTAGATTTTGTCGTAAGAGCGGGCAAGGATACGTTTTACTGTACTCTCGTCCATATTACAGCGTAATTTGATAGCAACCACGGACAAGCCTCGGGTAAACATTAACTCGATGACTTCCCGCTGCTGCTCCGTAAGCCGTGCTTCTTCCATGGCACGGTCAAGTTCGATTCGTGAGCACATACGTAGCCACGCACGCGCTCGCTTACGAGTGACATCCATATACAAGACCTCCTAAGATATCACTTCCTCCCAATCAATCATCATTTATTAATAGCATAGGCAAGCAGCCCAACGGCCGCAACGATAGCGGTATTGCGCTGTGCTTTAATTCTGCGGCGGGTGCGAGCTTCCTCTTTGGCGGATGCCTGCAAGGATTTGTTGGCACTCTCCAATAAGCTGCTCTGAGCTTGCAGCTCTATCTGCAGCTTTAGTGATTCCGTCTTGAGCTTGCTCAATTCTGCTCTCGACTCGTTCAGCGCTGCTTGTGATTCTGCCAGCGCTTGCCTGGTGACTTTTGTTTGCTGCAGCAGCAGACTCAACCTGCTGTCGAGTGCTGACATTTCCGCCGCCGTCATCGTGTAGGTTGTGTAGGTTGTAGCCGATGATGCCTCCGAGGCAGAGGCAGGCCACAGCAAGCACAATGTAGCTGCAGTAATTGCGCAGTATTTTTTCCACATCTTAGCCCTCCCACAGATAATAGCCCGGAACGGAGCCGCCAGCACGCATGTCAACATGGACAAAGCCCTGCGATACATAAGTACCCACACCGTCAAAAATCTGCTTGCAGATGCGGGCCAGCTCACGCGTAGATACGCCGTCGACGTAGATATCAGCGGCGGTACCTGCGACATGCTGAGAATTACTAACGCCACCAACAGCAGCATTGTGTACCGGGCAACGATAGCCGCTAGTAATAATTATCGGGCGACCTAAACGTGCACGCAAGCGTTCCAGACCGGTCAGTAATGCAGAGCTAATGCCATATGTCGGCAGCGTTCCGCAATGTTTGCAAGCAAATTCGGACTCAGAAAAATGAGCAGATAACATAGTCATAATAATCAACCTCTTCTCTTTTTGATAACATTAACAAGACCTTGAACTGCCTCAATACCCGCGTCGTTGAGGTTCTCGCAAATAGACAGCAACTCTGTGATGACCAGATAACCTGCCACCAGCGGGACAGCCCACACAGGTTGCTGCAGCGTGATCATGGCCAAATCTACCAATACGGCAGCCAGCACGCAGAGGATATACACGATGACCTTCCCGACAAAGCGATGCTTCATGACTTCGCTGGAGATAAGACCTTCTGCGCGAGCTGCCTCAATGCCGCCGATAATCTGCGTCACGGACGGAGTCTGCCCCATGCCCTGCAGACGTTTGTAAGACAGGCTCATCCAGCGGGTAAAGCAATCCAGAAATACCAGCGCTGAGAAAAGCATGAACAGTACTGCATGCTTGTGCAGCAGGAATGCCAAAATCGCGCCGATAACTGATTTGTAAGTAAAACCATGAGTCAAAGTATGTGCCGCGTTATATACGGCGTAGCGCAAAGCTAAAAAATCCATTTCTCAACCTCCTAATTCATTGTTACAGCTTTTACTTCATCCGCAGTAACTGCAGCTTCAACCCGAGCCTTCGCCTTGCGGTAGGCAATATGCAGCGCATTACTGCACACAGCAACGGCAGCCACGATAGCACGCAGGTCAGCGGCGGTTACACTGACGTCCTGGTTGTCTGCGGTAGTCCAGGCAATGTCCGCATTTGCTCCCTGCAGTTCCAGCGCAATAATTGCAGCGCTGATTCTGTCACGGGCTTTACTGTCAAAGTCATAACTATGTCCATTGTATTCAATGGGAGTAACCTCTGCTTCGTCACGCTCTGCTTTAAGCTCCGCAATCTTACGTTGCTTAATCACTTCCAAAGGTTCTTCCTCGTGCGTAACAGTTACATTTAATTCCGCTAAGGCTTCATCGTCGATTGATAGGGGGATAAAGATACCTTCCTTCCCTAAGGCTTCGGATAAGGCATAAAGGTTAGAGTAAGTTTTGTCTTTGTATTTATAGGTTGTTTGCATTTAATCACCTCATTCTATTGATAAGATTTTAATTTTATATGCATCCATTGATGTAAAAATTTTTGCATCAACATAATAAGTATTATTATGCACAGTTAGCGTATAAACAGTTCCGTTTACCTCTATAATTATGCGGTCACCTTTTGGTAATTTGTTGTCCTTGAAGGATAAAGAGGTGCGCCCAATAATATATCCACCCTCAACTTTAGTCACAAACGAATTTATCTCATACGTCACCCCCTGATGATATATAAAATTGGGGGATAGCGAGCCGTACGCAGATGCTGCATAGCCATAAGTGCTCTTATTTCTTCCTGCTTGCATTATTAACACCTGCGCAGTACCCCCCCACCAAACATAAGTCTTGTTAACATGGATGCTCCTCCTTTGCTTAATAATCTTCAACTGTAGGTGTCATCGCATTTATTGCTTTACCCCATGAAAAAGTCACACCACTTGTGTAATAACAGTCAAAATGCAAGCTATAGGTTTTATTTGGGGTTACGCCTACAATAGAATCAATATCTATGTGGTTTATATTTTCGAAAAGCTCACATTCTGAAATGCCTTCACCCCAAATTTTATTATTTATTGTATTTTTAATCTTTGCATAACAACTTGAATAATCTTCGGTGCCCTCAGCATAGTCAACTTCTGCAAACACTTTGATTCTTTTTACACCTATTGGAACAGTAAAAGCTATTGTTTTATTATCTGCTTCCCTAAAAGTCCAATGCTTACTACCATCTTCAACCTTTACGCCACCATTTCCCATCATCATTCTATTAAGTCCCATATTACCACCTCTACGATAACTTACTAGCTTGCACGATGCTAGTGAGCGTACCACCACCATCTTTGCTCATCCATATGTTAAGGAGCAATCCTGCACTTGTAATAGCTACGTCGCTTGCACTGCCAACATATTTAAGTGTTCCTGCATTAGTAATAGTCAGTGCATAGTCTGCTGATGCAGCAAAATATGCAGTAAATACGGATGATTGATTAGCACTTAATGCCTTAGTCAAAGTAGCGAGGTTAAGTGTAAATGCACCTGTTACGTTATAAACCATCGTGGAGGTTATAGGTGTATCCGAAGTGCCAATGACAGCATAGGTAGTGTACTTCTCTCGGTTGAGCATAAGGTCATAAAAATTCTGCTGTGCCGTCCATGTATTAGACACAGATGGTTCAGGGATACTAGCAGTAAGAGTATCAATCGCTGTCGTTACTACTTTATTCTGAACGGGATTAATAGAGGTTGAAGATAGTTCCTCATCAATAGTAACTTCATCGCCTTTCGGACCTTGCGGTCCGGGATCACCCTTATCGCCTTTTGCACCTTTGATATTGACTGCGGCAGGATTGGATAGTCCCGCTTTGTTTGTCCATGTCAAAGTTCCGTCAGCATCAACGGCAGGAACAAAAACATTAACGTTTTCGCTAAGGTCTTTTGTAGTATCCATATAAGCCTTTGCGTTACTTTCACTCTTTGCGGCAGCGGTGGCTTGGTTTGTCGCCGTTGTCGCAAACGTACTAGCCTGCGTAGCACTTCCGGCAGCAGCGGTCGCACTGTCAGCAGCCTTGCCTGCCTGCGTGCTTGCCGTTGACGCAGAGGATGCAGCAGACGTGGAAGATTTACCAGCAGCAATCTCATATGTTTTAGCATTTGTCTCGCTAGTTTTGGCAGCGTTCTCACTTGCTTTAGCATTCGTTGCAGACGTTGCTGCAGCAGACTGAGAGGCAGCAGCTTTTGACGCACTACCACTGGCAGCTGCTGCCTGTGCTGTAGCAGTGACAGCAGCTGCCTCCGCACGGCTCATGATTGTTTCTGCAGTGTCTTCGTCCCAAATCACAGTGCTCTCACTGTACGTTGAGCCGCCAACCTTGCCCTGCACCAATTTAACTTTTTTATTGGCATTTAAGACAGTGACGATTTCTCCTTCTTTTAATTGAGGATTGTAGGCGTTCCACACATCCTCGCTCGTAAGGCTAAACTGTATTCTTGCATTACTCATTCATATCACCTCACGCAGTACGCACCCAAAAATATAAACACAGATAGGACGGCTCAAAAGTTACTTTTTCTCCATTGCCGGTAGATTGGATGGATATTTGATGCGAGTGATTTCCAGCCTCTTCAGTTGCGCCCCAGCGGCGCTCATGAGCTTGATATCCTGCACCACCACTGCCGCCGTGTGTTTGCCAATTGCTGACATAAATGTCATGCTTATGATTACCAGCACCATAAATTGTAGCTTCATGGCTATGTGCAGGCAGTTGTTTCTGCGTAAGCACAAAGCCATCGCTACCACCCAGAGCACCGCCAGCATAACCATCACCAGCAGAGCGGATATATCGACCGCTCTGCAGAAGCTGCCACGTGCCACCAATCTTCGTACCTGGATTGATGTTATCCTTTGTGATGACCACGGAGCCAACAAAGCTCATCGCGTTGAGATAATCGATATTCAAAGACACGTTGCCGCCGCTGTCCGGTTTTTTCCCCTCAACGCTATAGACAAAATTCTTCTGCAGATTGCCTTTTGCATCCGGTTTTTCGCCATTCAGCGACAGCAGGAATGTTTTTTTGATTGATGCCACAAGGCCTGCGTAATCGCTGTCCAAAGCATCCTGCCCCTGTTCGACCAGGACCTGCGCCAGCGCAGCAGCCATAATCGTGGCCTGCTTGTATAATTTGTTATGCAGCGCCGCCGAAGCAAGCCCCGGTACAACACCATTAATGCGCTGGGTGTCTGTAGCATACTCAGCGTCGCTCACAACATTCAGTGCCAACACAGATTCAGCGAATACTTTAAAATTGCTGTTTGCCATTTATCAATTCCCCTTTTCTGCTTCTGCCCAATGGCTCTCATAGCCACTGTAACGCATAGTATTATAATCATAGCTAAACAAAGGCAAGCCGTCTGTCGATACAAACGTCAGCACATTGATACGCACGCCTTCCGGCTTTGGGATAACGTAAGCATGGATGATGAGTTCTTCCTCAAGTTGAGTGTAATCACCCTGCAGCACAATGTTGTAGCTCATATCCTGCAAGTCCTCAATGGACAGTTTTTTATTAGCGCCCATGACAGCGTCCCACAAATCGTACAGCTCACCAATTGTGCCCTTCCAGGTATTCTGGATAATGCGGGCCTTAATCATCAACCTGAAAACTTCGTCGTCCAGCAGATTACCCTTGCCCATTTCCGCTGGCGGATAACCTGTGAGCATAGGCGTGCTTGCCAATTTGTCAGGCGTAGGCGTATAAATTATCGGATAAACCTCACCGCTTGCCATTTCTGCTGGCGATGGACAAATAACCTCACCAATGGCAGCAGCAGACGGCTCAAAATTCAGTTGGCGGCTTACACCAACAATCTGCCCTAAAATATCCAGCTGTGCTGTACTAGCATTGTCCACCTCAAACGCCACAATCATATTATTTATGCTGTCGTCAATTCCCAGACCATAGCTAAGCAGCTTTTGTACCATCGCCGTAAAGCGTGGGCTGTGGCGATATTCGCTCGTAACCAGGCGCTTATAATAATCAAGATTCTGCATCATTCCAGCGTCACCTCAATATTCGCATACGCAGGATTAGGTATCTCTTTAAAGCCTATATCAATGTCCTGCGCTGCCATAGACGATTTGCTAAGCCCCAGCTTCAGTTCTTTGATGCCAAAGATAGGCTTCGTCAGCGACGGATTACAGTCGGTAATGATATTGCTCAGCACCGACGCAGACACGTCACTGCCAATCGTCAGCGCGGCCAGATAATTATAAACAGCCTCGCGTACTTTGACAGTCATAGTAGAGATATAACCTGTATATTTTTTGATTACGACCTTAACAAAAATATCTTTGTAAACAGGGCGATAAAACCGCACACGGTTTATATAATCGTTCTGGTCCGTATACTGCACTTCAACATCGCCGTTCGTATAACAACCGATGCCTTTATGCAAAAATATCGCTTCTGCCACGTCTTCATCCGTCCCACCCTCGACCACACAGGTCACGGAGTGAGCTGGCAGGCCATACGGATTATCATCCGTTACAGAGCTGACGTTGGTATCGTTTTCGTACACAGCGTAGCGGGAAACATTTTTAAGAGCAACAATCGCGCCCTTCGTTCCGTCCAGCATAGTCTGCGACGGATTCGCCGTGCTGATGGTCTGGCGTTCGCGCAGCTGCGCATCGGTCTCCTGCGCATTACCCAGCACAGCAGCAACTTCATTCGTTACAGACACCCAGCCGTAAGTCGGCGTTTCAATCTGGCTAATATCGCCAGCCAGAGCGCTCACAGCTCCGGCCGTGCGGCAGGTCGCAACAGTGTACGTCGTACCGCTGGAATCAATAACTACGCTTGAGGGCAATTCCCATGTCAGGCCAGCGCGATCACGCACAGCACCGTCAACGATTTGAGTAAACGGCGTGCCGGTAATTTTTACCTGACATGTACTCTGACTGGCAGCCTTGCGTTTGATACCGTTGAGCTTAACCACACTATCCAGCGACGCACCAATCGCCGTCTCAGGCGAGCGTGCGTTGTAGGCATAAGCCATAGCTTGTAGCGTGTCGCTTTGCTTAAGAGCAAAAATGGACAGCAGCTGGTAATCAGGCGAGCTGTTGTCCAAATAGATATCATCACCGTAGATTTGCTTCATAGCGGCAATCATATCCTCTAAAATATCGTTGTAGGTAGGGATATGCAGTCCCGTACTATCAACATAAGGTTTAAAATACGTCACATCTGCACCTCCTCACTACTAATAGTCAACGAGCCATAGATAGTCTCTACAGTTGCCGTAAATTTATAATGTCTGCGTTCGTAGCTTGATTCAAAAGACGTGACAGACTGCACGCCTTCCGTGCCACTTATACGGTCACGGATAATAATGTCAACGGCCTGCCTGTTTTCATCATTGCCAGATGTGCCTAAAATCTGCTCCCACAACGGCAGCCCATCTTTTAAATCTTCCCACCATTCAGCATAAAGCAAGAGCAGGCGTTGCTTTATCGCCTGCCCGACAGCTTCAACGCCGCTGATGTAATTTTGAGAGCCACGACCAAAGCAGTAATCCCAATTATCGTCTAAACGTCTAACCTGCATATCAGCCTCCAATAAACACATTACTGCTGCCTTCGGCCACAGTGCCGCCACAGCTCACGGGATCACCAATGCGCCCTGCAGCCTTGCCGTTGATGTATACGGAGCTGCTGCCGCTGGCGATGACGCCGCTATGCGTCGGGTGGTTAATGCAGCCATGAGGTGCATAGCTATCGCCCACGCGTCCTGCAGCGCGGCCGTTAATAAACACATTCGGACTTCCAGTCGCAAGAACTGTCGGAGCACAGGCATCATGACCAGTATCCAAATCGCCTAAACGTGTTGCACTACTCATTGATGTTCACCCGCCCTGCTTTAATGTTTACCGTACCGCCTACGATGTTAATCGTATCTCCGGCAAGCTCTACGTAAGCACTGCCTGCATCATTACGCAACTGAGCAGAGCCTGTGCTGTAGCCGGGGATTACTCTAGGCTGCGACCACACGCCGATAATAGCAAAGCCATCAGACAGGTCATGCCTGCGACACTCTACTTGGTTCTGCACGCCGCCGCTCTGCCACCAGCCATCCATGCACATATCGCCAAAGACCACCAAACACTCATCACCTGCCTGTATCGGCAGCGTCAGCGCATAACCTCCGGCGCGTGGCACGACAATAGGCACGTCGACCAGCAAAGGAATATCTATCCATGATTCATCACCGTCTGCAAGCATTTTTTCTCGCAATGCTGGCTGCACAGTAACAGTCTGAGCGGCCGCGTCAAAGCTTTGGATAATGCCAGGCATGCACACGCGCGTCTTGATTGCAGCGGCACGAGCGTCAAGTTCGCCCTGACGTTCGACGTTCGGCGTACGCAAATTTAAATCAATCATAAAATCACACTCCGTTCGGATTCTGCGCATTGTTGGCCATGAGAGCAGGCAGAACGCCCTTACCATAGCGCGATACAGCCGTACATGATGTATACCAATCATTACCTGTCGTATCACCTGTGTGCGTCAGCTCAATAACTTGATAGATCCACTCTTCATCAAGCGGCATCTGCGCCTGACCTGGAGTAACCTGCGCTTCCGCAATCTCGCTATTTTTAAGCTGCACCAAGGACCACATCTGTACAGCAGGATTCAGCAGCAGCTTAAAATTTGCGCCATACTGCGTCTGCGTCGGCATCCCGACAAGACCGGTCGTAGGCGTTTGCACGATGGCTTCATCCTTGGCAGCGTCGGCAAGCTTTATCATGTTCAGCTTGCCATCATTCACCCAATAACTGGCCCCGTTGCCGCGGGCAATATCGGATATATAATCTTTGGGTTCGCCAAAAATAACCTTACCCCGCGGCAGCTTTTGCCCGGACAGGCCCTGCGTGATACTATTCGTAGGTATTTTGGTTTTTGACTTTTCACAGACCGCATCCAAAATCTGACGTTGATTAACACCCTTGTTTAAGGTTTTGGCAATAAAATTTTTCCCAAGGACATTAGCTCCGTCTACGCATAAGAGCGACAGCACGTAGTCCGTATTATTTTCCTTGCGGCGGGACGGATAAATAATTTTTCCGTCAAAGATAACTCCGTATTGTTTCTCCTGTGTATGCCCTTCAGGATTCTTCGCTTCCTGAACGGAGCCATCTGCAGATGTAGTCAAGTAGCCTTCATAACCGGCCTCAATAATGATGCGGTCACCTTCCTTAAGGATTTTCTGCTCTGTTGCAGCAGTAAGATTGTAAATTTCCACGGTGGAGTAATTATTTATTTCACGAGATTTTTTGACCGTAAACTTCACATGCAGGTCAGAAACATTCAGGGCCTCCTTGTCCTGATCATCCACAACAAGGATTTTCCACTTTCTCATCCACAGATAACTACTCATGAGCCATCACCCCACAGGAGCACCCAGGCTGAGCCTAGTGTCTCATTATCAGGCTGCTCCTGCGTGGTAGGACCAACAGCTACGATTTGGGCACTGCCAATGTTTAAGTACGCGTACTGCCCCAGCAAATCAATACCAGGCACCAATGGCATGCCTGTAATCAACTCTTCGCCTGTGCTATTGTCGCAGACATCAGCCACCCATAACTCATACAAATCATAATAGCGTAACTTAAGCAGAATATTGATGTTGCGCTCGCCATCCAGCGTCAGCTTAAAGGTCTTCTGATCAAAAGGCGTGGTAGTTAATGGTATTTCATAATAGCTCATCCCCACTTCACCTCCAGACCTGTGCCCTTTTCTACTTTGCGCAAAATCGTACTGTTGTCGCCTTTAGGCTGCACTTCCTGCGATTTGCGCTGTGCACCTGTAGTCCACTGACGCGCGGAAACCTTTTCGGTTCCAACATTAACCACCAGCACCTGCACAAGATTCACAGTAGCTTTGAGCGCGCATAGCGTCGACACATCATCGCTCACATCAATGCTCTCAATAAGCATATTCTGGTACGTGTTCAGACGCGTAACAACCTGCATGGGTATACGCAGTTCCTGCAGCTTGCAGAGTAAGCGATAGGCCTGTACAGATTTTGTGCCGCCATCACCACCATAATCAGCACCAGTACGATAAGCCATGGCATCAGATACGCCAATCTGCATCGTCATACGGATAGGATTTACAAAAGCATGGTCGCTGATATTTGCGCCAGTCTGCACAGGATGCTGGGTAACCGTCAGGCTATGTTCAGTATCAACGCTAAAAACAGCATCAAAAAAATAGCCGCCAATGTTCGTTTTGACCATAAGCACCTGTTGTGCTCCTAGGCCACTGCCCCAAACAGATGGACTATAACCATCATTAGTCTTAAATGATTTATTGCCCGTGAGCTTAGCAACCAGATTATTAGCGCCCCAGATACCATTTAAAGTGTTCATTGTACCCATTAAGCTCATACAAACACCGTCCCTCCGTTATGCGCTGCAAGACGCTGGGCAAAATCTTCCATTGTTCCTTCCACAGCCTTAGCCACGCCCTGCGGATCGCTTACGTTCCCACAATTAACCACAATGCCGCCAACGTTTACAACTCCGCCGTTATAGGTCGCCGTGTTATTGCTCATTGGCATAAGGCCGGCAGTACCACCAGCAGCAAAACCTGCAGCATAGCTCGTAGGAGCAACAAGGCTGTTATACCCGCCGTCACCATGAGCAGCGTTTTCGGCAGATTCTTTATCTTTGTTATAGATAACCATAGCGTTGGCAGCACGGTCGTCCTCGTTCGCAGAAAAAATGTCAGGACGCTCAAACTCATGCATAAACACACTCGCACCTTCGGCAGCATCTTCTACATTACGCAATTTGTCGCCTGCTTCACTCTCGTTCGTGCGCAGTTCATGGTCAAGATAGGCAATTTGAGTATCAAGGTCGGTCCATTCCTTGCCACGAGCAGCAGCATAGCGTTTGAGCGCATCCCAGCGTTCATTGTGCCATTGAGCTATGCCACCAGACGTACCATCATCACCGACAGCGTCTGTACGCAAACCGGATTCTTGTACCAAGTTGCCTACAATACCGGACGCGGCAGCCTTAGACCAACCTAATGACATCAGCTTGTCGCGGATGTATTGAGCACGTTCGCTGTCTGCACCTTCAGCCGCTGAGCCTAGCTGCAATTCTTTTTTAGCACCAGCAAAATCGCCCTGCATAGCTTTACCTAAGGCTTGCATAAGATGTCCCATCCTATTTGTCAATGTGAGCACCTTATCTACTACCTTGCCAACAGCCAGCAAAAAGAAGTCCCAGAATTTCTTCACAACAGGATACTTTTTGCCAAAAATACTCTCAACAATCGTGGCCAGACCTTCGGCAATTTCAGCAACGCCCTTAGCAATATTAGCTACCGTCTTTTTGAGCTTCTCCTGACGTTCTTCGGTAAAGACTTTCTCAAACAGCTCTGTAAGCTTGGCAAGGATAAACGCAATGCCTTCCTTAAGCTTTTCAAGCAGGCGGCGCAATGGATTATTCTCATCAGTAAGCCATTTCCAGAGCGGCTTTAATGTATTGCTACTCTCGCGCCCCTCAAGATAACCAAAGAAATCCTCCAGCATGATGAGTGCAGTGCCGATGGCCATCATCATCAAGCCAAACGGCCCTGCCATGATGGCAGCACCGACAACAGCAAATATAGCCACTAAAGCCTTTGTTTTACTTGGCAGCGCGTCAATAAAATTATAAATGCCTTCAAACACCCATTTGAGAGCCTTGACCAGCGACATTGCTACACGCACCACACTCGCCAACACACTGGCCACCTTACGCGCCAGTGTAGGCAAGCTCTTGCCAAATTTATCATTCAGCCAACGGATAAAATCCTGAAACTCTTTGATGTAGGGCTGCAGCTCTTTGATAAGGTAATAGACCACCCATTCCTTAAACATTTTTAATTTGAGCTGCAAAGACTGCACGTCATAACCAATCTCACGGATCCAGGCTAACTGTCCGTCAGCATCTGCAGGAGTAGACAGCTCTGCCATCTCCTGACGCAGACGGAAAAACTGCTCACGCAGCTCCGGCACCCATGCCACATCTTCCTGCGAAGCGCCCATGGTCTTCAGGACCACACTCAAGGTTTTAGCTGTGTCTTTTGTCACCCACATTGATTGCGCCAGCTTTTGGTATTCCAAATCGGCGCTGGCCACAGCCTTGATGTTATCAATGACAGCTTCCGTAACTTTAGCAAGGCCTACAAAAATACCGCCATATTTAAGGATAGTACCCAGCTTCCCGAGCATACCGGATAACTTGCTGATAGCTTGCGCAGCTCCGGCAAAAGCGTCCTTGTCGACTTCCGCGCCAATGCGCACAAGATATTCTTCTAAGATATTGCTCATCAGCCTACTCCTTTCTCATGGCTTCCTGCATCCGCCGTGCGTTTTCTGCCTTGACCGCCAACAGTTCGTGAGCGTCCAGCAAATCATCAAAATCATACGTGCCATCACTCAGCTCGTGCTGCTGCCAAAGCCCTGCAACAACAGGAGCAAAGGCGAAAGCATCAAGCGTCGGATAACTCATCGGCTCGTAGGTTTGCCCGTCAATTCTGCCGGGAGATTCAACCCGGCTGCGGCGAAAAAACCTCCGACGTTAAAAATCAGCGCATGAACAGTCAGCTGGATAACGCTGGCAGCATCATACGCCAGAGCATCATCAACAAAATCTCCCTTAGCCGTCAGGACAGGTTCGGGGAGCTGCTGACCATTACCGTTATCAATCAAACGATTAACGGTGCGCAGCAGCAGGGATTGCAGTTCATCAAAATCCTTACGTGGCATACCCATGAGAGCAGCAGCCATCTCGGCTGTTTTGCCGCCAGACGGCGCCAGCACGCCCGCAACCTTAAAAGCAACATAGCTGCCTGTGCGAGCGTCCATCTTAGTGAGCTGGTAGGATTTACCAGCCACCTCCACAACTTGTGTTTTTTGTTTAAGCATGATTCAGACCTCCATCGTCAAATCGGCAGATTAGTAATCTCAGCACACATCAGCGTCCAAGACACGCGTTGGCCTTGGCTCTGATACGGAGTATCCGGCTCTTTTTGCGGCGATACGCCGGAGATGATGTGGCGGGTACCTGTAGCGGTATTACGCAGCGTCATGCTGGTGCTTGCCCATTCGCTTGTCGGCAGTTGCCACAGCGCGTTAAACCAGGCGCTCAGCCATTTATGGATAGCAGAGGTCTGTTGACATTCAATGGTTACGGTGCCATTATTGCCCGCAATCTTAGATACCATTACAGAGCCATCTGCAGCAATATCATGAGCAGTGCGGTCGGTGGCCTTAGCAACGGTTACAGAGCCAACGCCAGTACCATCAAACAGGTAAGAGCCAAACGTCGGATGATTAATAGAGCCAGCCAGATCAGCAAAACTGTAAGTAGTTAATTCCATTCAGATAGCCTCCTTAGCGGTTAACATTAACCTGGATGGTAATAAATTCAATCGAACCAGCCAGTTTGCAGCAGACATAAATCGGTGGAGCCTTGCGTTTATCACGGTCAGCCTGAGACTGCTCGTCAAGAGGCTCGCTCTGCACCAGATAGCCATCAGGCAGGTAATCACCTGTCTGCAGATTCAGGCACTCGGCACCGTTCCACTTGCCCGGAGCGATAAAGCCTAACTTTACATACTTACGACAAGCATCATTGATAACATTAATAATGCTTGTAACGCCAGCTTCAGTCTGCGGCAATTTTCGACGCTGGTAAAGCAGGTCCATGACATTAAGCGTAATGTCATTTTTGAGCATATCAAGGTAAAGCACCTCATCAAAGCTCGTGCCATCAGCCATGTAGCCCTGCTGCAAAACATCGTATTCCTCGCCACGAGTAATATATACATTACCGTTATGACCTGTAGATTCAGCACTGCCACACACATGGGTTACCTGAGATTCAGACAGGTCATCTGGTTTTACGCCGGGCAGAGTTTTATACGCCAGCGTAAACGCATCACCGGCAAGACCACGGTTAGCGCCCATCGCGTAGCCCATAGTAGCTGCAACAGCATCGGGAGTATCCGTGTCACCACAATACTGACCAAAGCTGCGACGGTAGTTTTTATCCTTCAAAGCCTTAAAGATGCTCTTTGCATCACCAGATGCGTCAAGTACGCTTTTATCAGCAGTCGTATACATGTAGACGCTGTCAGGTACAGCGGTCTCGCACCAAGCTGCACTGTCTTTGATATCAACATCTTCTGCGCCAAGATAGCTAAACGGCCACCACTGAGAGTTAGCAGCACGGCAAGCCTCCAGCGTAGCAGTTAAATTCTCGTCTTCTACCAGCTTTACGCCCACCGCCAGCTTACGAGGGCTGGTCGTAGCAGCAAAATAAAGCTGAGAAGCCTTGTATTCTGGAGACGTTTCTGTAAACCCATCGGTCAGCATTTGAGATGCACTGGTATAAATCCGTACCCTTTCATTCGCCGGAATAACCTCAGACTTGCCAATAATCAGGCCAAGGTTAAAGCCCTTGCGAGCAGCAGCCTTAGCAGACAGGTTGATAACCACGTCGACAATTGGAGATAAATCCAATTTATAAGCCAACTAAATCACCCTTTCTTAATAATAATTTCGCCTGGCTCAAGGATAACATCACTCGTACCAGGCTCGTTTGCTTTAATCGTAACGTTGACTTCTTCAATTGCTTTCACAATAGATTCAACGCTGATCAGTACATTAAAATATAAAGTCAAATCGGCACGCTTCCACCAACGCCCCTGAAATAGTTCAGGCGCATATTGGATGGAATCCTTGCCGGGGATAATATAGATTTTTTGTTTTTTGAGCTTCGGCCGGCCACGCAGCAACTCAAGGCGAATTTGCAAAAGCGATTCATAGCAGGCAGGCCCATAAGCATTCAGGCGTAGCTGGATGGTACGTGTGCTTGCACTCTCACGCAAAAAATCACGTCCTTCAGACTGCCAACGCTCATCAATCGGCTGCATGATGTCCTCGGCCGCCTCGGTGCACTGCATAAAGACCACGTTGTCTGTAAGCTTCCAGTCGGGGCCTCCGTCCGTTGGCCAGGAGCGGCGTACAGGCGGCGGTATTGTCTTAGCATCATGCCCGAGGATGTCCATCAGCTCTGCCCACATTAAAGATTCAAATTCAGCAATATTTTTAACCAACACCGTCACCGTCCAATCGCGTCCCAATACTGCGGTAAAACCCATAATCAATATCAGGGGTAACGGTGAGAATTTTGTAGCGTGCTCCGCGCCATTCAAGCTCATCGCTGATAGCTTCACCATTGGTCGCGTGCAGCTCAATATTCGTCAAAAACTTCATTGCCCCGGCAACGCGGTCACCTTCGGGCAATAACTGCAAATCTTTGGGCTGGGCAACGGTAACAATCGCTGCTACCTGCAGCACAATAGGATTGTCTGCATCCCGACCGTAAGCTCCATCGTGCCAGCTCGCAGCGTAGCGTTTGACAGTAATGCGCTGGCAGCCTAAACGCTTGCTGCGCACCACTCTGCCAACATTAACCACGTCAATCACTCCTTACCACATAAACAATAGCCTTACGCAAGGCACCGGTATCAATCAGCGGATTAGTTTTGCCGCCCTTGCCTTTAGTCTTTTTATCTATGGTTTTCGGGGAGTTAGGCGGCCAGCCATTCTCGGCATCCGTGAACCATTTGCGGCAGATGTTCTGCGCCAGCAGGCCCGTGCGTTTGATAAAAGCATCAGCTTTCGCTCCATCGCCAGTCATAGCAGCCTTTACAGCCTTAGCGTATTCTTCTGCAATCTCACGGTGGTGCTTGGCGATGGCCGGTTCAATAACAGGACGTGGCGGTGCATGCCAAAGCGGCGAGCCGTGTGTCTGGACGTAGAGCTGATAAGCAAGACTGTACTTCATACCCTGATCCATATAGCTCTGCATTTCCTCACGCATGGACTTGCGCCGGATGCCATGAGTATGGATGTACAGCAGGCTCGCATTATTTATAGGCTCATCGCCGCGAGCAGTTTTCTCCTGCGGGATACCAACGTAAAGCTTATTGACACGGTTCAAAGCTTGCACTCTGTCCATAAGCCCCTGTAGCCCGCCGCTGACCGTCCTGTGCGACGTATTGATGCTCACCATACATACATCCCTCCCTTGCCAGCAAAGCGCGCCAGAGTGGCAAACTGCACGCCAAACGCGGTCAACCGGAACGCCGCCCAACCAGCAAGGTCCTGTGAAAGCGCGGACGTATCCATGGAATAAGACACGCCATCAGCAGACTCGCTCGTAACAACACCAGCGGCCTGAGCTGCGGCAAGGATATCAGCAGCAGGTGCACCCGGGTCTGCAGCAGACTGCATGTAAAGGGTGCACATATGGGCGATGAATAGTCCGATGGCCATCCTCCACATCTTGCCATAGCGCTGCTCACTTACACACGCCTGACCAAGCTCTACAAAGCTGTCCAGCACTATTTCCGGCAGCGGCTCAGCAAACTGTGGATAGAATGCCAGGAAGTCCTCCTTGGTGTAGGGAGGATTATCCTGCGTTTTGATATTGCTCGCCTGAGCAATCAGCGGATGGTACATAATGCACCTCCTTATTCGCTTTTATCCTCCGCTTTGCTTTGCTTGGCTTTGGCAACAGCTTCTGCCTCAGCCTTCGGAGTTTTACCATTTACCGGCACAAGGTCGCCAGATTCAACGGCCAGCGCATACAGCGGATCAGTTGCAATCCAATCTGGAGCATCCTCAATTTCCATGCCACCCTTAGTCAAAAAGCGTTCCGCATCAATGCGTTCAGTACCGTCCTGCTTCACAAAGCCAAAGCGTTTTTTAGTTAAAATAACCATTGATTGTCCTCCTCAAATAAAAAAGCCAGACGATAAACGCCTGGCTAGAATATTGCCTAATCAGATACCGATGTGGTATGCGACAGGTTGGTAATACATGAATTTAACCTGGCCGATTTGCGCTGCAAACAAAGTCAGGATAGCGGCACGCTCAACAGACGGTTGAGTATACGCGCGGGTGATAGGCACAGTCAAATCAAAATTGACCATATCCTCGTCGTTGACGTAAACCATCATGAGGTCTTTTTGACCGGTGCCGGCCTTGATGCACCAACGGCAAGGCTCAATGGTGATAGAGCCGCCCTGCTCTTTAGCAATATTGTTCTGCATCAGATACTCCATAATGGAGATGTTGCCAGCGTCGGAAACCTTCTGCATGGTGATGTAAGCATACTGCTTCGGCGGAATCAGGATATGATTCGGCATGCCCTTCATGTCGTATTCAGACGCAGCCCATGCATCAACCAGCGCATTATTGATGTCGTGCAGGATCTCATCCGCGGTTTTAGTGTTCCATGCGGGAGTGCCATTTGCACCATTACCCACAGTGTAGGTAACAACATTCGGGTCATTCAGCAAGCCAGTAGTACCTGCCTCTTTGAAGCCGTTGTAGACATTGAGGTCAAGAGTTTTGTTGTAGTTGAGTTTAACGCCCTTATCCAGCAAATCTTCCAGATTACGGCCAATCTGCTTCATCTTCGCCTGGTCAATAAACGGTACCTGCATAGCGTGCATCCAGGTGGATACCTTGAACATGTTCTTGCTGGTGTTGACCTGCATTACAGGGATAGTAGTAGCACCGGGAGCAGTGATGCTGTTAGCGTTGGCGCCGGAAGTAGCGTAATCAACATCAAAAGTAGAAGTAAACTCTACCCAGCCGCCGCCAGTCTTGGCGACAATATCACGCTGCCAGGTTACACTGGTCAGCGGTTCGCGCAGCTTAGGATCAACCTTTTCAAGCTCGCCTGTAATGTACGCCATGCCAGAGCTGGCAGCAGCATCCCATGCAGAGCCGCGGAATCTTTTACGACCACCATTCTGCATGGCAAAATTACCCAAATTACGCATACCAGCGTCCGGGCTATAAAAGCCAAATTTTCCAGTTGTCATATTATTTATACCTCCTTATATTACGCAGAAGCACGTGTCAACAGAGTAACCTCACAAACACGATTTGCATCCATTGCACCGCTAGTCCAGCGCATGTTAGGAATTTCAATGGTGTTAGTGCTGTCAGCAGCAGCCTCAAAACCACCAACTACGCCGTTAGCAATAGATGTGTTAGCTTTAACGCGAACGTATACTTTACCGTTTGCTTTAGGCTGACCAACATTGCAGACAACAGTAGCAGCGCCGCGTTCCAGGACAGACATATACTGACCAGGCTGATACTCGGTTTTATTTTGCTCTGCATAAGACACGGCCTGCTTAACAACACGCAGTGCAATGCCCGAAACATCAGCAGCGGTAGTTGCAGCACCAACGGCAGTGTAAGTATTATCGTCTTTAATGCAGACAGCGGCACCAAAAGGGATAGCTTCGCTTTCCTCGTTTAACAGACGGCTGGCCACGATATCGTCCGGAGTGCGGGCGTAGTTACCGGGATAGCCAAAATTCATAGAGATACCAATTGCTTTACCACTCATATTATTTTGCCTCCTTAGCGATTTTTATAATGGGGATTATATTTTTTAGCAATCTCACGCCCCAGAGCATAATCATCAGGCTTGCTGTCTTGCGCAGCGGAACGGCGACGCATCTGCATCAGCTCGCCATATTGAGCATCCTGCTGCATAGAGCCTTTGATGAGGATAGCCAGAGAGTCAGCCGCACGTTTGCGCTGTGCCTCATTGGGGATGGCTGCTACTGCAGGCTTCAAGTTTTTAATTAAAGCCATAGCTGCGTCGCGTGCTTCCTTAGCATTAGGAGCACACTCGCCCTCAACATCTTCTTCCGGCTCTGCATCTTGCGCATTAATATCTTCCGGCGACTCGATTACATCATCCTCATCACCGGCAGGAGCAGCAGCAGGTGCTTTGTTTTGGAGCTCTTCCTCCAGCGCGTCCAGAGCGTCCTTTTTAGGTTCAGCAGCAGGCGGTGCAGGATTCAGCTTAGAGCTGATAGCTTCCAGCGCGTCCTCAATTTTCTTGAAACGTGCTTCGGTAGCCTCATCCATTGCTGCAGGTTTATGTTCAGGCTGCGGTACAGCAGCAGGCGCAGGTGTTGCAGGAACTGTAGGAGCTGCAGGAGCTGGCGCAGGCTGAGGACGCGGGTCAGCGTCAGAGCTGCCTGCAAGTTTAGCAGCAGCCTCCATGTCCTCCGGTGTAGTAGATTCGTCGCGAGCCAGCGCTCGCAGGATACGTCCAATCAAAGATTTAGACATTTTTGTACCTCCTTTTTTATCGTCGGCAGCGTCACGGATAGCAACCTTATGCCCCGCCCTGCCTTTATCAACAACCGCTACATGGTTACCACGGATTTCCAGCTGATCATAGCTGGAGTCACTCGTCGGATTCCACAAGCAGTCATAGCCGCAAGATATCTCGCGTTTGCCAGCCTCAATCTTATTGATAAGGTCAGCATCGTAAATAACCAAATCAGCGACCAGGCAATTACTCAAATCGCCATCGCCTCGACGCACATCACGGCACACGCCTTTCATGTACCGCCCATAGTTATCTGGAGTTACATCTTCCTCCGGATGCTCATCGCATACAGGCTTCCCCTCAAAGCTTGCCACGGCAGCACGGTCAAAGACTTCGGCTTCAGGGCGCTGGACATTATAAATGCCATCAGCGACCGGACCGCCAAACTCGCAGCCTCGATACTGCTGCGTACCGGTACGAGCAATCGGAACGTCCTTGCAGATCAGAAAGCCTTCTGGCGTTTTAAGGATGTGGTCGGAGATTCGTGAGCCAAAATATGCCTTGCTCATAGCTCACCTCCAGGTAATAGTTTCTTAAATTGTTTTATGCCCATGCGCTCGATTTTGCCGTTTCGGTACACCTTAGCTGGCCACGCCACCTGGTCAAACCTGATAAGCGGCTCAGGATAGCAGCGGCAATTATAAATGTTCCCCGCATGGTAGTACCCTTGCGACTTCTCATGGTTAAGCAATTCCGGCGCCGGTGCCTCGCTCCAAGGGATAATCACGCCATCCATATGAGCGTGAGCAGAACGCACGCGAGAATCTTCGCTTGTACGCCAGACGTACCATTCAAGCCCTGCCTCAGCAGCACGTACCTGCGTCAGAGCCGTACTGGCTTTAGACGTTTCCGTGCGGGCAATGAGCCTTGCATGAGCTTCGGTCATGTGCGGGTACTCATTGAGGATATCGTCTATCATCGCCTCCGGTCGCAAGCCTTGCTCATAACCTTTAGCAACCTTATGAGCCACCCTGTCGGCCAGCGTGAGCGGCATAGAGCGGATTAATTCGGCGTTACGACTGATTATACCCTCGTACACTTTTGCGACGCGTGGTGAGGCAAGCTCGCGCTGTAGGGCGGTGCGAATTATTCGCCCCTTGCTGCCCTCGGCTGCTGCGGCACGCCACGTCTTATGCCCGTCGCGGAACAGATGCGTAGCCATCGAGCGCGCGATTTGGTCGCAGGCACGAATAAAAGTCGGGGAACGTGCCAGCCGACGCATTATGTCAGCAATAAAAAAAGGACTGGCAACGTGAGATAACTCACGCTTCAGTCCCTGCATCAGGAGGTCAATGGCGCTGGCATAAGAGCGCTCAATGACTCGCGGCATTTTAAATTTTTTCATTTACTAAAACCCATTGTAACCTCATAAGCAGCTTGTATTCTTTGTTGCTGCTTTTCAATATTTGCTTCCCATTCCTTAGCAGCCTGTTCATTGCCATAACGTCTAGCTGTGGCAGCGCGCTCACTCAGATATTTAATATCGTCATTCAACATATTTACTACCTGCTTGCACGCAGCCGTTACATTTTCCTTCGTCGGTTCCTTGCCTTTAAGGTTGCCAACAATGAAATTATGTACCTCGCCGGCAGGAGTGCCAGAATCAGCCTCGCTGGTTTCCTGTGTAAAGCTCAAGCCCTTGTAACCTTTAAGCCTGCCATCGCCGCCCTGCACCGCCTCAGCAGCCTGACGGAGCGGAGATTTTATTTCACCATGCTTAAATTCATAATCATCCTGGTCGTCGAGCATAGACTCCATATCATCCAGCTGTTCCATAACCTTGTCAAAATTTTTGGGATTTTCATCATAACCACGAATGTCATTTTCGTTTTCGACTAAATGCTGACGTACAGATTTCAAGACTTCACGCATATCATTTTCATCTTCACGCGCATCACGGAAAGCATCGGCAGCTTCAAGAGCAGCAATGTTTCCTTGCTCGTTGCCCCATTCTTCCATTTTATTGGCAACATGCTGCTCAGAACGACTGTAACCGTACTTGCTACCGCTTTCAGCTCCACCACCAGCACTGCCACTGCCAGAAGTAAACTGTCCGTTTTCAGCACGCGGATGCTTATCTTCTTCCCATTCAGCATCATAAGCACGCAGACGTTCCAGGTTAAGTTTAGTTTTATCCATAACACTAACCTCCGTAATTTTTAGTGTGTATATATTAACTCTTATGCATAATTATTGCAAGTTGTTTATTCGGATTCAGGCGGTTTATTTTGCTGAGGTTCAGCACCAGCAGCCTCGCCACCGCCCATGCCGCCAAACATGCCACCCATCTCGCCAGGCGGCTCCACTGAGTCGGACGCACGCTCGATGTCCTCATCGGTGATGTTCGTCCAGACACCGGTGCGCTCGCTCTGCTGCTTCAGCTCCTTCAACGCAGTGCGCTGAGAGATAAGACCAGCATTGTAAGCAGCTACAACGTTATCTGTGCCACACTTGGCAAGGTCGGCGCGCTCTTTATCCGTAGGCTCTGCAACCGGGTCAAATTCAAAGTCAAAGTCGTCCGGCAGGCTTCCTAGTGTCGAGATAATGAACGGCGGGAGCACTTTGTTCAGAATAGGACGCAGATAAGACTCCTGCTTCTCAGCTATCATGTCGTAGTAGTTCTGCAGGTCACTCTCGCCTGTAGCATTGAGTCCAGAGGGAGAGCGCCCGAACAGACGCGTCACCGGAATTTCAGCAGCGCCGCTGATGTCCATGATAAACTGCTGATAGCAGTCAGCAAGGCCGCCGAAAGTATACTGGTGTGTTTCCAGACCATCTGCAGCATCCATAACCTGCATGCCCATATTGTTCAGCAGCATGTTCTGCGCTTCCAGCGTTCGCAGCAGCTCAGCCTGCGACTCGTTGTCCGTCGCCGCCAGAAGCTGACCTAAGTCCTGCATTTTAAGCACGCGGATATTCGCCATAAACGTGAGCTGTGCAATGTTCCAGCTCACATTGTCACGCTTACGCAGCTCATCAAAAATAGACTCAATGACAGACGCGCCCCATTGCATCTCTGCAATTTCCTCCCAGAACGGTAGCGTGGCTCCGGGGAATCGAGCTACCCTGCTATAATGAATCTTCACGGAGCCACCACCGGCAGGATCAGTTACAGTGTAATATTTCGGATAACCATAATCAGGATCAGAAATATCTTCGATAAGCTCGCTGGATGGGTTAACTCCGTTCCAGCGGTCGAAGATGAGCAGCCCTGCGAAATCGCCAGGCATTATCCAGTCAAGCTGCAACGGTTGGCTAAGGTCGTAGCCTTGGTGTTTGACCAACATCACGCCTAGCGCGCCACCGTAGAGCCTGCCCCACTGCATGCCACGCTTAAGCTTGTCAATGAGCTGAGTACGACGCAGAGTAAGACTGAGCCGCTTCTCTACATCGGGGTCCAGACCGCTGGTAATCGTTATCCAGTTTTTGAGCATGTCCGCCGGGATAACGTCGATGATGCGACGGACAATCCAACTCTCACGGTAGAGAGCATTTAAAGTGTTAAAATCACGCGACATGCGCTGCAAGCTGTACTCCGTGCCTTCCAGCAGGTTCGGAGTGCCTGCGCCCAAGCGAGCCAGCACATTGCTAAAGGCGTCGAGCGCCCTGCTGCGTATTGGCTGCGGCTCAGGAGCTTTGTCCAGGGCGCGCCTGCGTTTTCTTTTAGACATTTGCTATCCTCCTTGGCCTGATGACTGTTGATACATAGTAGCGCACCGCATCAGGCGCATGGTCAGCTACTTTAATAGGTTTCTCCTTGCCGGACTGCTGCAGAGCCTTGTCGTCCCAACAATAGGACTGCATCTCCTTCAGCGTGTGCACTAAACCACGATAAAAATGGATGCGGCGACGGGTTAGCAACGTGTTCACCTTACGGATGCCCTCAATGACATCATTGTCGGCGTTGATTGTTTCCACCGTCTCCTTCGCACGCAGCCCACGATTGCGCAGCTCAATTTTAAAGCTTGCTGCAGATGGATCTATGACCACATTTGTCGGCCACAGCTCCACGCCACGCACGAACTCAAGCAGGTCGTCGGCGTATTGGCTGTTGTCCTTCTCCTTTTCCTCGGCGCGGCTGTCCCAATAATACTCGCGGATGAACCACAGGTCGCGCCCATCATCGAGCACGTCCAGATACACCATCGGGTTCACGGTACCATAGTCAATCGTGATAGAGCGCTTCATGATGTGCAGATTTTTGAGCAAATACTCCAGCTGGTCATCACCAAAAAGCAACTCATCACTCCACGCATCACGATAGATAGCGCCCTGCGCCATTACCCACTCGCCTAGAATGAAGCGGCGATAGAACACACCGGAATACATTGTCCGGTAACGTTCACGCACCTCGTCGGATAACGACGGATTATCGTCCATCAGGAAATGGATATGCAGCAAGCGCTTCTCGTCGCACTTCTCAATCCAGCGTAGCAGGAACCAGTGCATCGGGCTATCCGGGTTACAGTTAAACCACAGCTTAGCGCCCGGCACAGAGCAGCGGCCGGATGCCTGGTTGACAAACGACTCCGGCATGAGCGCAACCTCGTCGCAAAACAGGCCAGCCAAAGTAATGCCTTGAATGAGGTCCTGCGAGGATTCGTCGCGGCCGCCGAACACGTAAAAGTAATTCAGCTTCATTGTGCTGCCTTGCTTGCGAGCCAGCACAATAAGGTTCTCCGTGCGTGATTCTTCCACCTGATAGCCACGCACCAGCAATACAGGCTTGAGCCATTTCCAAACGTTACGCCTGAAGCTGCCTACGGTTTTGCCGCACATAGCAAAGTTCTGGCCATCGTAGGTATCCATAGCCCAAATAACAAAAGAGACGGCCATCGCTACTGTTTTACCAGCGCGGATGGAACCGTCAGCTATAATACCATTGTAATCGTGGTAGGGAGAGTCCTCGCACCACCACGTTAAGATTTGCATTTGTTTTTTACTAAACTCAAAAAACTTGATAACAGGTTTGATAATACTGCGCAGCCTGCCAACGATGCCCATTATTTCCACACATCCTTTGCGCTGCGCTTGATTGCGTCGGTAAAGCCATCGTCCTCATATTGGGACTGCTCTTCGGCATCCTTAAGAATTTTCTGCCCTGCAGTATCCCGCAGGAACGTCGCCGCCTTGGTATTGCCCTGCATAGCAAGCACGACCTGACCTAGCAGCACAGCCTGCTCAACGGTTACATTAATTTTACCGTTCAGCAGATTAATTTTGCCGTTCGGCCCCATTAGGTCACCCAGGCACTCAACATTCTTCAGCTCGCCACGCTTGAGCGGCATCTGCAGCAGGTCGTCAAGAACCTCACGCATGGCACGCTTGCGGCGGCGAGCTTCACCAGACGCGCGACCAGCTGCAGCAGCTAATTCTTGACGCTTCTTCGGCGTTCGCTCGGCGTTAACGCCCAAAACGTTCTCAGGATTCGGCACCGATTACCTCGGCCTTCCTGCCGGTGAGAGCCTCCCAACGCTTAACGATGACATCGCAGTATACAGGATCAAGCTCCATGCTGTAACATTGGCGATTGATTTGCTCGCAGGCAATGAGCGTGGAGCCAGAGCCGCCAAACAAATCGAGCACAGCATCACCTTGCTGGCAGCTATTCTTGATGCACTTAGCACAGAGGGCAATCGGCTTCATCGTGGGATGCTCGGCGTTACGCGTTGGCTTGTCAACATGGATTACACTGTTGACCTCTTCCGTATCCACAGCCTCCACATTGTCGGCACGCAGACAGACGGTCTTCAGCCCGATGCTGATGTGGATGAGCTGATGCCCATCGGCATCGTAGCCAACCTCCACCGGATAGTTGTCAGGTATAACCGTCGACAGCTTACGACCGCCAAAAAAGCGGTGCTTCGCGCCAGGCTTCCATCCATAAAGGATAGGCTCATGCTGCCATTGGTAATCTTGCCGTCCCAGCGTAAATGTGTTCTTGCACCAGACAAGGTCCTGCTTCAGCAGCAGACCGGCATCGACAATAGCCTGCCGGAATTCGACAGCACTGCGACTAGCGTAGCAAACGTAAAAGGACGCGCCAGGCTTCATCGCGGCAAAATAATTATCAAACACTGCATCTAAAAAGTTTTTGAATTCAGCCTCACTCATCGAATCGTTTTTAATTGTGAGCTTATCTTTTGTGCCGCCTTGGTAAGCGACATTATAGGGAGGATCAGTAAACACCATGTCAACCATTTGCCCCCCCAATAAACGTGCTACATCAGTACGATTTGTTGAATCGCCACATAATAAGCGATGGTTCCCAAGCTGATAAAGAGTCCCAGGAGTCGTGATGGTGTTCTGCTTGGCGGCCTCATGCGCTGCATCCACATCAAAAGCATCCTCCTCCGGTTCAGGCTCTGGCATATCAAAACCGAAATCGCCCATGTCGATACCTTTGATATCAAGCAGCTCGCTGTTGAGCATGTCCATGTCCCAGCTTGCAAACTCGGCGGTTTTATTATCCGCTAGGCGGAACGCCTTAATCTGCTCGGGAGTAAGGTCATCAGCCATCACGCACGGCACAGTCTTCATCTTAAGTCGTTTAGCAGCACGCAGACGCGTATGACCACAGACAATAACATTGTCCTTGTCAATAACAATAGGCTGCTTCCAGCCGAACTCCTTCAGTGATTCCATAACCGGCTTCACGGCTTTGTCATTACGCCGTGGATTGTTTTTATACGGAACCACATCGCCGATGGGCATATCAATGATTTTCATAATTACCTCCGGAAACAGAAAAACCCCGAGCCGTTAAGCTCAAGGTTTACGTTAGTGATTTTTTCGATAGTAAGTTAT
>ERZ841120.278-NODE-278-length-42607-cov-15.026908_pt1 | contig 42607 bp, 32 predicted proteins | sample MGYA00519572_ERZ841120 | MGnify/ENA primary metagenome ERZ841120 (study PRJEB31850, sample SAMEA3708890) | human gut metagenome | biome: human gut; feature: human-associated habitat; material: faeces | place: China | collected 2014 ...
TCACCAACGGTCCCGACGGCCTGACGAGCCGCCCGATGGTCTACGCCGGCGGCGATGCCGTTACCGGTGCCGCCACGGTCATTCTGGCGATGGGCGCCGGCAAGGAAGCCGCCCGCGCGATTGACGCCGCCATCAAGGTGGGAAAGACCTGTTGATTTAATTATAACATAGGCAAAAATCAAAGTGCAATCGTAAGTTGTACTCTCCGGTGTTAAGTTGTACGCATCACGGCAAGATTCCAGTGGAAAAAATCCGTTTTTTGTAGTTTAAGGATAGGATACGATAGTATCTTAGTATTTTATTTATTTAGTTATTTATTTGTGCGGGATTTACCTGTACAGGGAAATCCAGTTTAGGTAAAAGCCTTTGTGGTAAAATAAAAAATCCCCCGGAAAGCGGGAATTTTGGGGCGGTATTTGGCTGGGCGGTACACCGCGCCGATAGGCTGCGATTTCCCGCAAACCGGGGCGTTTCTTGCGGTGACAGGGGCGATGTGCGGGAATGTTGCGGGTTGGGTTTGCATACAACTTCTTGCTAGGGAGTAAAACTTATATATTAGTTTGCTGGGCTTTTCACTTGCGAGAACCCAGTGATATTGGTATCCACATTTCTCAATGGAACCAAAGCTGCGCATTTATTTGATTGGTGCGTATGAGAATCTGTCTTGCAGATTTGCCCCCAAAACTGCCCCCAAAAGGGGTTGGGACGGGTCAGCACGATGCAGCACTCTTTTGTACACATGGGACAAAACCTGTTCCGAGCCTTGGTACGCAATACCACCAAACCCAACAAAATAACATCCCAACGCACAAACTTTGAATTTCTCATAACCCGGAGGTCGCAGGTTCAAGTCCTGTCTCCGCAACCATAAGCCCATGACAAAAAAGATGTCATGGGCTTTTTTCTTTGTTGTATCGTGCAAAAATAGCAAAATTGACGTGTCATTTTTGAAGCGCATTTTATAGAGATGTCCAACCGTTTTAAGGCGGTTGGACTTTTTTGTTGGGTGATTTGGGGAGGGTTTGCTCTCCCCTGCCGTCCTGTTTTGCAGTTTTCAGCGAAAATTTCAACTTTTTTCTGCTGTTTTCAGAATGTTTTCAATTTCCCTGCAGCCAATTTCTTGTTGGCTGCGGGGATTTTTCGCTTTTTGCAGCAGTTTTCAGTTTATTTTCATGTTTTCCATTTTATACCTATTAAATAAGGAGGATTTCCACTATGAGCATCATTATCGGCATCGACCACGGCTATTACGCTATCAAAACAGCGCATTGTTCATTTCCGGCAGGGCTGACAAGCTACGGAGAACACGAACCCTACACCCGCCAAGGACTCTTAGAGTTTGGCGGGTGCTTTTTTGTTTGTGGCTCCGGGCGGCAGCCTATCCAGCGGGACAAGACCGTAAACGACAACTACTACCTGCTGACGCTGGCAGCGATTGCAAAAGAAATCCTGCAGCGCGGCTTGCCGCCCGAATGTTCTGTGCGGATTGCGGCTGGGTTGCCGCTGACCAGTTTCGGACGCGACAAACCCAAGTTCAAAGATTATCTGCTGCGAAGCAAGCAACCTGTGAATTTCCGCTTCGAGGGCGTGGAGTACAGCATCACCATCGAAGAAGTTGCCATTTTTCCGCAGGGCTACGCCGCCCTTATGACCGAAACTGGTTTGTTGCAGGACGAACCGTCCATGCTCCTCATGGATTTGGGCGGCTGGACAGTGGACCTTATGCGCATCGACAACGCCATCCCTGCGGCTGACACTGCGCACAGCTTGGAGCTCGGCATGATCCGCTGTGTAGATGACATCCGGGAGCAGGTGCGGCGTGAAACCGGGCTGTCCCTCACGGATGCCCAAATCGAAAATATGCTGGCGGGTCACCCCTGCACGGTCAGCGATACGGTGCGCGACATTGTGAACAAACAAGGTCGCAAGTACACAGAGCATCTTCTGTCTGCCACAATGGAAGCGGGATTCGATTTGCACGCCATCCCCGCCGTGTTGCTGGGCGGCGGCGCATCGGTGGTGAGCCGCCACCTAAGTCCCAAAGACGGCCTTTGTAAGACGATTTTCCTGCTGGACGACAAGGTGAACGCGGTCGGATTCGAGCGTGCGTTGGCCGCCGTGTCGCGCCGCAAAAGCGAGGTATGAAACGACCGCAATATGTTTTCCGCCCGAACCTCAATGAACCGCAACACCGCCGCGCGTGGGCGTTGCTGCAGCAGATGCCGCCAGCCAAACGCAAAGAGTTTCTGGTACAGAGCATCCTTACGGCAGAACAGACAAATAGGCTGGAGAAAAGCATCCGCAAGGTGGTGCGAGAAGAGCTGCAGGCAGTCTCAACATAACCAACGCTGTTCCCAGCTTACCGCCAGACGATGCGATTCCGACTGCAGCGATTTCTTTTTTGGATTCACTTTAGGGGGTGGTTCCAATGCGCTGATTGTGGGACAAGGGGATAAAAATGGTGCCGCAACATGGACTTTTCATACAACTCGTGGTATACTGATTTCAAACTATCTGCACAGCAAATTGAAATATAGGAGAACAGCGATATGTATGATTATCTGGTAGTCGGCTCCGGCCTGTACGGCGCTATCTTTGCGCATGAGGCAAAGGCACACGGCAAGAGCGTGCTGGTGATTGATAAGCGCCCCAACATTGCGGGCAATATCTACACCGAGAACATCGAGGGTATCAACGTCCACAAGTACGGCGCACATATCTTCCATACCAACAACAAAAAAGTCTGGAATTATATCACCCAGTTTGCGGAGTTCAACCGCTTTACCAACTCGCCGGTTGCCAACTACAAGGGCGAGCTCTACTCGCTGCCCTTCAATATGTATACTTTTAATAAGATGTGGGGTGTGGTCACGCCGGAGGAAGCTGCCGCCAAAATTGAGGAGCAGCGCAAAGAAATCACCGGCGAGCCGAAGAACTTGGAAGAACAGGCCATCTCCCTTGTGGGCCGCGACATCTATGAGAAGCTCATCAAGGGCTACACCGAGAAGCAGTGGGGCCGCGATTGCAAGGATCTGCCCGCCTTCATCATCAAGCGATTGCCTGTGCGCCTGACCTTTGACAACAACTATTTCAACGCGCTGTATCAGGGCATCCCCATCGGCGGCTACACCAAGATGATTGCCAACCTGCTGGACGGCATTGAAGTGCGCCTGAACACTGACTATCTGGAAAACAAGGCTGCACTGGATGCACTGGCTGACAAGGTGGTCTACACCGGCCCCATTGACGCTTACTTTGATTATAAGCTGGGCACGCTGGAGTACCGCTCTGTCCGCTTTGAGAACGAGCTCCTCGACAAGCCCAGCTTTCAGGGCAATGCTGCGGTCAACTACACCGACCGCGAGACGCCGTGGACCCGTATCATCGAGCACAAGTGGTTCGAGTTCGGCAAGGACGAGAACGGCAACGACCTGCCCAAGACCATCATCAGCCGCGAGTACTCCTCCGAGTGGAAGCCCGGCGATGAGCCGTACTATCCGGTCAACGATGCCAAGAACGGCGCCTTGTACGCTGAATACAAGAAGCTGGCCGAGGTCGAGCCGAAGGTTATCTTCGGCGGCCGCCTGGGCGAGTATAAATACTACGATATGGATCAGGTTATCGCCGCCGTGCTTGACCGCTGTGAGGCAGAGCTGGCATGATCCGCGTTGCAATCGTCGAGGACGAGGCAGCGGTCCGCGAACAGCTGGCAGGCTATGTGCAGCGCTGCACACGGCAGTATGGCACGCTGTTTGAGGTGACGATGTTCACCGATGGACTGGAAATTCTGGAAGAATACCGGCCTGTCTATGACATTATTTTTTTGGATGTGGAGATGCCGCAGCTGGACGGTATGGAGACGGCCCGCCGTATCCGCGCTATGGACAGCGAGGTGCAGCTGATTTTCATTACCAATATGGCGCAGTACGCCATCAAGGGATACGCGGTGGGGGCGCTGGACTATGTGCTCAAGCCGGTGCCGTACTTTGCGTTCTCGCAGCAGCTGCAAAAGGCCGTTGGCCAGCTGACCCGGCGGGCGCGGCAGTATCTGGCCGTGCCGGTGGACGGCGGTATGCGCCGCGTGGACGCCGCCGAGGTCTACTACATCGAGAGCGATGGCCACCGCATCAACTTCTATACGGAAAACGGAGATTTTTCCGCCCCCGGCACCCTGAAAACGTGGGAGGAAAAGCTGGAAAACAGCGCCTTCGTCCGCTGCAACAGCGGCTATCTGGTCAATCTGGCGCACGTGTCCGGCGTGCAGCAGAACACGGTGCAGGTTGGCCCGCATGAGCTGCAGATCAGCCGCCCCAAGCGCAAGGCGTTTCTGGCCGCGCTGGCGGATTATATCGGGGGTGGCGGCGCATGATTCTGCCGGATATTCCGCGGCTTTACACCGTGTTGGCGGAAATTCTGGGCGCGGTGCTCTACGCGCAAGCCGCGCCGTCCCGCACCGCAAAGCCGGTGTACTGGGGCATTACGGCGGGCTGCGGCGCACTGCTGGCGGCGTTCCTCTACCTGACCGGCGATGTACCTGCTGCTCTGGTGGATACCCTGCATGGCGGCGGCCATCGTGTGGATTTATCTGTACCTGTTGGCTACGCGGGAGCTGAAAATGCAGATTGCGGCCATTCGTGCCGAGCGCGACAAGGTCAAGCAGGACGCCGCACTGGCCGAGATGGAAGGCGACATGAGGCCGAGAACAAGACCGGCAGCCCGGTGCTGGACACCCTGCTTACCGCCAAAAGTATGTACTGCCAGCAGCACGGCATCAACCTGACCTGCGTGGCAGACGGCACGCTGCTGAATTTTTTGACAACTGGGGAGATATGCACCATCGTCGGCACGGCGCTGGACAATGCCACCGAGAGTGTGCTGACCGAGCAGGACCCCGAAAAGCGGCTGATTCGCGTGGCCGTCTACGCCCAGAACGGCTTTGTGATGCTGCGGTTTGAAAACTACTGCGCCCAGCCGGTGGAGCTGGGGCCGGACGGTCTGCCGCGCCAGAGCAGCCACGGCGGCTATGACCTGAAAAGCGTCCGCGTCGCCGCCGAGACCCACGGCGGCACCGTGACCCTGCACTGGGAAAACGAGTGGTTCACCCTGCGGGTACTGCTGCCGCAAAAGAATGAACTGTGAAAAAACTCCGGAGATAGCTCCGGAGTTTTTTTGATGGCGCAGATTGCACAAACAGGCAAGGCGGAAAACTGGCAAAATGACCAATAAAAATTGACATACTCCGACGGAATCGACAGATTGTGAAGCAAAACCGACAATTTATGTATTTTTTGTGTTTTTTCTATAAAAAAACGCTATTATAAAGAAGCAAAATTCGGTGAGGCCGAAAAAGAAGGAGAAAAAAGTATGAAAACGTTCCTCTGCGTTGTGCGGCGGGTATTGGCGGTTCTGCTGGCGCTTATCTTTGCGCTGCTGGGGGCTGCCTGCCTGATTGCCATTCCGCTGTCCAACAACTATTCGGCTATGGTCAGTATGGCCATAGCAATGCCGACCACCGCCAAAAGCGGCGGCAGCAATCCGCAGTATTTCACCAGTGACTATTCCTCCGCCGCGGCGGTGCAGGAGGCCTCGGCCCAGCTCTGCCGCGAAATTGAGCAGGAGGGTATGGTTCTTCTGCGCAATAATGGAGATGCCCTGCCGCTGGCCAAGGGCGCAAGCGTGACCCTTCTGGGCGAAAGCGCAGCCGACCTTGTCTATGGCGGCGCAGGCGCGGGCAGTGTGGATACCTCCACTGCGCCCAACCTGCGGCGGGCTATGGAGGCCGCAGGCTTTACTGTCAACCCGGTGCTGTGGGACTTCTACACCACCGGCGCGGGTGCCTCCTATAAAAAGGAAGTGCCCAGCATTACCGGGCAAGGCCGCTTTGCCGCCAACGAGGCCCCGCAGAGCGCCTACACGCAGGCTGAATTTGACAGCATGGCGCAGTACAATGATGCTGCAATCGTGGTGATTGGCCGCAGCGGCAGTGAGAGCGTGGATTTGCCGACAGAGTACCTCTCCTTCACACAGGAGGAGCGCAACCTGATTCAGATGGCAACCGAACGCTTTGACAAGGTGATTCTGCTGCTGAACGTGACCAACCCCATCAATATGACGGAGCTCAGCCGATACGACATTGACGCTGTGCTTTGGGTGGGCGCACTGGGGCAGGAGGGTGCCTATGCCATCGGCGAAGCACTGAACGGCACAGTCAACCCCAGCGGCCACTTGGTGGACACCTGGGCGGCTGACGCATCCTCTGCCCCGGCCGCTGCAAATCTGGGCGACTACACCATCACAAACAGCGATGTGTTTGCCGGCAACAAGTATATTGTCTACGCCGAGGGTGTCTATGTCGGTTACCGCTACTATGAGACCCGCTACGAGGATGCCGTTCTGGCACAGGGCAACGCGGGTGATTTTGACTACGATGCACAGGTGGTGTACCCCTTCGGCTACGGCCTGAGCTATACGGACTTCAGCTGGTCGGATTACAAGATGACCGAAACGACGGACGGCTTTGCGCTGAACGTTACCGTCACGAACACCGGCAAGGCCGCGGGCAAGGAGGTCGTGCAGGCGTATCTGCAGAACCCATATACCGAGTATGACCGCACCAACCGCATTGAAAAACCGGCGGTGGAGCTGGTCGGCTTTGCCAAGACGGATATCCTGCAGCCCGGCGAAAGCCAGACCGTCCAGATTGATGTGGACAAGAGTGCCCTGAAGGTCTTTGACGCCTACGGCGCGGGCACCTACATTCTGGAGGCAGGGGACTACTACCTGACGGCTGCCTCCAACGCCCACGAGGCTGCCAAGAACATTCTGGCCGCCAAGGGCGCGGAGGTGGACGGCAATGCGGCGATGACCGCGCTCTATAATCAGGCGCAGACCGATACCAAAACCTTTGCAACGGCGGAAACTGGTGCAGCCGTCACCGCGCAGCTTGCCGATGGAGACATTGCAACCTATGACGCTGACTTTACCTATCTGAGCCGCAGCGACTGGAGCGGCACCTGGCCGACCACCTACCAGAATGGCAGCTGGGAGGCCCCGGAAGCCGTGCTGACTGCGCTGGAAATTACCCGCCCGGAGGATGAAAGCGCCGAAATGCCGGCCTTTGATGAGGCGGGCAACTTGAAGCTGTGCGACCTGATTGGCGCGGACTATGACGATGCCCGCTGGGAAACGCTGCTGAGCCAGATGAGCAAGAAGGACACCTACAATCTGATTCGCCATGCAGGCTATGGTACGATGGCGGTCGAGAGCATCGGCGCGCCCGGCACGGTACATAAGGATGGCCCCGCAGGCATTTCCAGCACGCTGGCGGGCGGCAATCTGCACTGCATGGCGTATGAGCCTGCGGTGGTGCTGGCTTCGACCTACAATGTGGAGCTGGCGTCCCGCCGCGGCAAGCTGGTGGGCGAGGACAGCCTCTCCAGCGGGGTGCAGGTCTGGTATGCCCCGGCTATGAACATCCACCGTGCAGCCAACAGCGGCCGTAACTTTGAGTATTATGCCGAGGACCCGCTGCTTTCCGGCGTGTTCGGCGCAGCGGAGACTGCCGCCTTCCAGAGCAAGGGCGGCATTGTCACCATCAAGCATTTCGCCTTCAATGACCAGGAGACCAACCGTATCGGCGGTGCGATGTTCGTCAATGAGCAGGCCGCCCGCCAGCTGTACCTGAAGCCCTTTGAGATGAGCGTTGTGGACGGCGGCGCTGTGGGCATTATGAGTGGTATGAACCGCATCGGTTGCCGCTGGATTGGCGGCCATGAGGGCATTATGACCAACATCCTGCGTGGTGAGTGGGGCTACAAGGGCTTTGTCATTACCGACCAGACCTCCTTCAACAGCTTTGATTACTGCGACATCCGCGAGGGTCTGGCTGCGGGCAATGACCTGTGGCTGAACACGGCCCACAATATGTGGGCGCTCAATGACAGCGAGCTGACTGCAACGGTTATGCAGAACGCCCGCACGGCCGCGCACCGCTATCTGTACGCGGTGGCCAACTCCAACGCAATGAACGGTGTGGATGCCGATACCACGGTCAAGAACATCATTCCCATATGGCAGTATGGCTACGTGGCGTTGGTGGTCTTTGTGGCGGTGATGTGGTTCTTCGGCTTCAAGGCGGTGCGCGCGCTGTGGGCCAGCAAGCGCTATCTTGCCAAGAAGGCAGAGCGCAAGGCCAAGCGCGCCGCAAAGAAGGCTGCCAAGGCCCAGAAGGCTCAATAACAGCAACTTGCACAACACAGACCTATAAAACTTAGCCAAAATGCGCAGGAAAACGCCTGCGCATTTTGGCTTTTTTGCAAGTTATGCTTCAAAAACAACAGATTATGCAAAAAAGCAACTTTTCCGGAAAAAATGATTATAATAAAGAGTGCAACGAATGGACACTGATTGCGCAGTGCCTTAGAATGCAAGGAGGAAAAAGCAAATGCAAAAGAAAAAACTGACCCCGCTGCAAATTGTGGGCCATGTACTGCACACCGCTATTCTGGGCGTTCTGGCAGTTGTCATGGCGGTTCTGCTGTTTGCGGCCAACGTAATCCTGCCCGGGTATGCCCGCATGGTCAATGCCATGCTGGGCTACAAGAAGTCGTGGGATAACAGCAAGGTGCAGACGGATGGCCTGAACCTTGACTACAACACGTCTGATTACACGGCAGACAATATCGGCGCTGCGGAAGCCGACCTGACCGACCGCATCAACAGCGAGGGCGTTGTCCTGCTGAAAAATGACGGCGGCCTGCCCCTGGCAGAGGGTACGACCGTCAGCCTGTTCTCTGCCAACAGCAACCAGAATGCAGGTGCCGGTTTGATGGGCGGCGGCACTCCGCTGAACACGGCACTTGCCTCCCACGGGTTGAATGTGAATGAGACACTATGGAACTTCTACAGCGCGGGTGCCGGTGCAGGCTACGGTCTGGCCAGCGGCTCCATCAGCTTCGGCGATGCCGAGGACTTCCGCATCAATGAGTGCCCGCTGTCCGTTCTGCAGGGCGAGAGCGGCCTGCTGGACAGCGTGCAGGGCACGACCCCGGTCTATGTGCTGAAGCGTGTGGCAGGCGAGGGCCGCGATATGCCGCGCTCCATGTACAACCACGCAGACACGCAGGAGGATAAGGTTCGCAGCTATCTGGAGCCGGACACCACCGAGCGTGAAATCCTGCAATACCTGAACGACAACTATGATAATACCGTGCTGATTATCAACTCTAACGCAGCGCTGGAGCTGGACTGGCTGGCAGACTATCCCAACATCAAGTCTGTGCTGTATGCCCCCACGATTGGTGCCAGCATGGCAGACATTCTGACCGGCAAGGTCAGCCCCAGCGGCCGCACGGTGGACACCTTTGCCGCCGATGTCTCCGCATCCCCGGCCGCACAGAACTTTGGCGACTATGCCTACTATGATGAGAACGGCAATATCACCAAGTACAACTATGTCACCTACGAGGAAGGCATCTACGTCGGCTATCGCTACTATGAAACCCGCTACGAGGACACCGTTCTCGGCCAGGGCAACGCGGGCGATTACGACTATGCCAAGGAGGTCATCTATCCCTTCGGCTACGGCCTGAGCTACACCAGCTTTGACTGGAGTGACTTCAAGGCTGATTGGAGCGGCGATACCTGCACCGCACAGGTTACGGTGACGAACACCGGCGACGTTTCCGGCAAGGACGTTGTGGAGGTGTATGTGCAGAGCCCCTACACCGACTATGACAAGACAAACGGCGTGGAGAAGCCCGCCGTGGAGCTGGTTGGCTACGGCAAAACCGCAGAGCTTGCCCCCGGCGCCAGTGAGACTGTGAGCGTCACGTTCACCAAGGATCAGCTCAAGGCGTATGACGCCAACGGCGCAAAGACGTACATTCTGGATGCAGGGGATTACTACATCACCGCAGCCAAGGACGCCCATGAGGCTGTCAACAATGTGCTGGCTGCCAAGGGCAAGACCGCAGCCGATGGCATGACAGCGGACGGCGATGCCGCCTTCACGGCTGTGTACACCCCCGCCAATACCGAGACCGATACCACGACCTACGCAACGGACAGCCGCACGGGCGCGGCCATCACCAACCAGTTGGACGCTGCCAAGGGCGATGCTGTTTACCTGACCCGCAGCGACTGGACCGGGACCTTCCCCAAGCCGGACGGCGAGCCCAGTGACGTCATCAGCACCTGGGGCAACGAAATCAACGGCACCGATGCAGACGGCAACCCGGCTTCCTATCAGTACAAAAAGACTGCGGATGCTGCGCTGGTGGCGCAGCTGGATTCTGCAGATTCCGGCAACCCGACGGTAGGGGACACCTACAGCGATACCATTACCTACGGCGCCAAGAATGGTCTGAGCCTGATTGACCTGCGCGGCAAGAGCTATGACGACCCGATGTGGAATGACCTGCTCGACCAGCTGACGGCAGAGGACTACTATAACATCATTACCTGCTCCGGCTACGGCGTGCCGGCCATCGACAGCGTCGGCAAGCCCTTTGTGATTGATGCAGATACTGCCAGCGGCCTGATTTACGGCGGTACCGGCGCTATGTTCCCCAATATGATGACGCTGGCACAGACCTGGAACCAGGACCTGGCACTGGAATACGGCACGATGATTGGCAATGAGGCGGTTATCGGCGGCTGCGACGGCTGGTATGCGCCCTCTATGAACATTCACCGCACGCCGTTCAGCGGCCGCAACGGCGAGTATTATTCCGAAGATCCGTTCCTGTCCGGCACGGTAGCCTCCAAGGAGGTATATGGTGCTGCCACCAAGGGGCTGTATGCCTACATCAAGCATTTCGCCTTCAATGACCAGGAAAACCACCGCGGCGACCGTGAAGGCCAGTACGGTGCAGCAACCTGGCTGAATGAGCAGTCTGCCCGCGAAATTTACCTGAAGCCCTTCGAGATGTGCATGAAGCTGGACGATATCACGCTGAACTATGTCGAGAAGCAGGCGGACGGCAGCTATCAGAACGCAGAAACCACGATTCCTGCAGCTATGGGCGTTATGACGGCCTTCAACCGCATCGGTGCAACCTGGACCGGCGGCAGCTATGCGCTGATTACCGGCATCCTGCGCACCGAGTGGGGCTTCAACGGCGCAGTCATCACCGATAACGCGAACACGGGCGTATTTATGCTCGGCCAGCAGATGATTGAGGCAGGCGCCGATATGAAGCTGACCTATGATACGTCCGCGGCCCGCTGGGATAATTACGACGCCAACGACCCGGAAACCTACCATTACACCCGTGAGGCACTGCACCATGTGCTGTACACCACGGCCAACACCAAGGCAATGAACCATGCTATGCCGGGCAGCGTCTACAAGGACGGCCCGCAGATTGCCACGGTTGTGCGCACGGTGGTCAACATCCTCTGCACGCTGCTGCTGGTGTTCTTTGCCTACCGCATCTTCCGCGTCTGGAAGCCGAGCAAGCGTAAGCTGGCAAAACTGGAAGCCAAGGCTGCTGCCAAGGCCAACAAAGCGTAAAAACAGCAACTTGCACAATACAAACCTATAAAACTTAGCCAAAATGCGCAGGAAAACGCCTGTGCATTTTGGCTTTTTTGCAAGTTATGCTTCAAAAACAACAGATTATGCAAAAAATGAGTCATTGGCGCATTTCTCTGCTACAATAGAATCAACACAAAAGCATGGTACCGGCTTGTAAGTGTTATGAGAGGAAAAAGAAGCAAATGACAAAGCAACCTAAGGTTCGCAAGCCGCATCCCGTATTGCACGGGATTGGGCTGGTGCTGTCCGTGATTTTGTTGGCCGCGGTTCTGATCAGCACCTATGTTTTGTCCACATTGGCAACCGTGATTGACAGCTTTTTCGGCGCGCCAAGCGGTCACTATTCTGACGCAGAAATTGCAGACACCAAAGTAAAGGCCGAGGCCCTCGCCGCAGAGGTTGAGGCCGAGGGTACCGTTCTGGTGCAGAATAACGACAACACGCTGCCCTTGAGCGCCGACACCAAAAAGGTCAACGTGTTCGGCTGGGCCTCCACCGCCTGGCTGGGCGGCGGCTCCGGCTCCGGCGGCGTGAACGCCGTCAACACCGATCTGCTGGCCGCCCTGACCGCTTACGGCATTGAGTACAACACCGAGCTGACCGATATGTACAAGGACTTCCAGCCCGGGCGTGAATACGCCAAAACGCTGAAGAGCCGTCCCGAGCAATCCGGCCGCCTGTACGAGCCTGACATCAGCAACACCACCTACTACACCCAGTCGATGCTCGACAACGCCAAGAACTTCTCCGATACGGCCATCGTCGTGATTGGCCGTCTGGCAGGCGAGAGCAACGACGCCACCAAGCAGCAGTACAAGCGCACTGAAAAAGGCGGCGACATTGTGGTGGACGACACCCGCACGATGCTGGAGCTGACCACCGAGGAAGAAAATCTGCTGACCTACGTCGGTGCCAACTACGCCCATGTGGTAGTGCTCATCAACTCCACCAACGTTATGGAGCTGGGCCAGATTGAGACCATCCCCGGCGTGGATGCCTGCCTGATTGCCGGTTTGTCCGGCTCCGAGGGCGCAACCGCCATCCCCGCCGTGCTGTGGGGCGACAAAGAACCCAGCGGTCGCACCGCTGACACCTGGGCGTATGATCTGACCACAGCCGCCAGTTATGCCAACGCCGGTATGGAGGGCGTGGGCGCTTACGCCGATGCCGAGGGTCTGTACCCGGCGGACGGCACCGTCAGCGGCAACCTCGATACCTACGATGCCTATGAGCAGGTCTCCTATGTAGATTACGCCGAGGGCATTTACATCGGCTACAAATGGTACGAGACCGCTGACGCCGAGGGCTACTGGGACGGTGTTTCCAACGAGCACGGCACCGGCTATGACGCCGTTGTGCAGTATCCCTTCGGCTACGGCCTGAGCTACACCAGCTTTGATTGGAAGGTGACCGATGCCTCCGCCAACGGTGCCACCCTGACGAAGGACGGCGATGTGACCGTGAAGGTCACCGTCACCAACACCGGCGACCGCGCCGGCAAGGATGTTGTGCAGCTCTACTACACCGCACCCTATATTGCAGGCGAGATTGAAAAGTCCAGCGTGGAGCTGGGCGCGTTCGCCAAGACGAAGGAGTTGCAGCCCGGCGAGAGCGAGGAGGTTACCCTGACCGTTCCCGTCTCCGATATGGCCAGCTATGACGCCTATGACGCCAACCACAACGGTTTTACCGGCTATGAGCTGGACGCAGGCGATTACATCTTTACCGTGCGCCACGATGCCCACGATGTGGACGATGACGCCGCCGCAACCATTACCTGCAACCTGCCTGCCAACGTCCAGTATGCAGAGGACACCGTCACCGGCAACCCGGTTTCCAACAAGTTCACCGGCAGCGATGCCATTGACGGCGTCAGCTTGGACGGCAGCGACTCCAACCAGAACATCACCTACATGACCCGCGCTGACTTTGTGGGCACCTTCCCCAAGACCAACACCCCCAGCCGCGCTATGACCGACAACGTCAAGGCACTGAACCTTTACACCGCTGACATGGCAGACGGCTACATCAATGAGGCCGACGAGGCCATCACCACCGGCGCAAAGAATGGTCTGAAGATTGAGGACAACGGCAAGACCACCGACCTCGGCTTCCAGCTGGGCGCTGACTTCAATGACCCGCAGTGGGATGCGCTGCTCGATGAGCTGACCGTGGATGAGATGGAAAATATGTACATCAACGCCTACGGCGGTCTGGCCGAGCTCAAGAGCGTCGGCAAGATCAAGAGCAAGGACGCTGACGGCCCCTCCCAGATTGGCGGCTTCACCGGTATGGGCGCTGGCACCGGCTTCCCGAGCTCCAGCACGCTGGCCCAGACGTGGAACGGCGAACTGGCCCAGGAGGAGGGCCGCACCATCGGCACGCAGGCTTTGCAGAACGGCTATACCGGCTGGTATGCGCCTGCCACCAATATGCACCGCAGCCCCTTCAACGGCCGTAACTACGAGTATTATTCCGAGGACAGCCTGCTGTCCGGCGTCATCTGCGGCAACACCGTGCAGGGCGCCAATGACGCTGGTGTCTACACCTACGTCAAGCACTTTATCTGCAATGACGGTGAAAGCGGCATCTACCGTGATTCTGTCTACACGTGGATGACCGAGCAGGCTCTGCGTGAGATCTATCTGCGTCCCTTCCAGATGCTGGTCGAGGACTATGACGCTGTCGGCCTGATGAGCAGCTACAACCGTATCGGCGCTGTTTGGGCTGGCGGCAGCGAGGCGCTGCTGACCGGCATCCTGCGTGACGAGTGGGGCTTTGACGGCGCTGTGATTACCGACTACTGCGACCATCACAGCTATATGAACGGTGACCAAGCCCTGCGCGCAGGCGGCAGCCTGTGGATGGCTGGCTTCATCGGCGGCAAGATGGCCTTTGAGACCAGCTCCAACAGCTATCTGCAGGCCCTGCGCCGCGCTGCAAAGCAGACATTGTATATGTATCTGCACGTCCGTGTGACCAACCGTGACTATGCCGAGAGTATCGGCGATACCGCCGCGCTGCGCCACGACTTTAAGCCCGCTGTGCTCGGCTGGCGTCACCTTGTTGCGCTGATCGACCTTGTTGCCGTGGCACTGTTTGCACTGGCGATCCGCGGCATTGTCCGTGATGTCAAGCTGTACAAGGCCGCCAAGGCCGCCAGAGCCGAAAACAAGAACGCATAAAAATAACCCCCGCAATACCGCACAATGCAAGTGCATGACCGTGACTTGAAATTGCGCGGTATTGCCTAATAAAAAAGGAGTGCCTACCCTTGAAAAACGCAGAAATCATCCAACAACTGAACCTTGAACAAAAATGCGCACTGCTCTCCGGTGAGACGGTCTTTACCACCCGGGGGTATAAAAAGGCGGGTATTCCTTCCATTACCCTGTCCGACGGCCCCAACGGTGTGCGCAAGCAGGCCGGGGCTGCGGACCATCTGGGGCTGAACCCCAGCGTACCCGCAACCTGTTTCCCCACAGCAGCCACCGTGGCCTGCAGCTGGGACCCCGCACTGGGCGAGGAAATCGGCCGCGCCATGGGCGAGGAGGCCGCCGCACAGGAGGTCTCCGTCCTGCTGGGCCCCGGCCTAAACACCAAGCGCAGCCCGCTTTGCGGCCGCAACTTTGAGTATTTCTCCGAGGACCCCTACCTCTCCGGCAAGATGGCCGCAGGCTATGTGCGCGGCATCCAGTCCGAGGGTATCTCCGCCTGCCCCAAGCATTTCGCCGTCAACAGCCAGGAGCTGCGCCGTATGGCGTCCGACTCCGTGGTGGACGAGCGCAGCCTGCGCGAGCTGTACCTGACCGGCTTTGAGATTGTTGTCAAAGAGGCACATCCCAAAACCATTATGTCCAGCTACAACCTCATCAACGGCACCTACGCCAACGAGAACGCCCATCTGCTGCAGGATATCCTGCGCAAGGACTGGGGCTTTGACGGCGCGGTTGTCACCGACTGGGGCGGCAGCAATGACCATGCGCTGGGCGTAAAGAACGGCTCTACGCTGGAAATGCCCGCCCCCGGCGGGGATGCCGTCCGCGAGCTGCTGAAGGCAGTGGAGACCGGCAAAATCACCGAGGCGGACGTTGACGCCCGTCTGGATGAGCTGCTGACGTTGGTTTTTGACACCCACGCCGCTGTGGAAAATCACAGCCGTGAGTTTGACGCCGACGCCCACCATGCGCTGGCCCGCCGCGCTGCCGCAGAGAGCACCGTCCTGCTCAAGAACGAGGAAGGCCTGCTGCCGCTGGCCGCCGGTGCCCGCGTGGCCGTTATTGGTGACTTTGCCGAGACACCCCGCTATCAGGGCGCAGGCTCCAGCGCGGTCAACTCCATCAAGGTGGACACCTTCCTCGAATGTCTCAAGGAAAGCGGCTTGAACAGCGTTGGCTTTGCCACCGGCTTTGACCGGCAGGGCAAGCCCGATGCCGCCAAGAAGGCTGAGGCCGCCGCGCTGGCTGCCAAGGCGGACGTGGTTCTGCTCTGCCTGGGCCTTGATGAAATCAAGGAGAGCGAGGGTCTGGACCGCGCCGATATGAAGCTGGCGGACAACCAGATTGAGCTTCTGCAGGCTGTACAGCAGGCAAACCCCAACACCGTGGTCGTGCTCAGCGCGGGTGCATCGCTGGAAACGCCGTGGCTGACCCACTGCAAGGCGCTGGTTTACGGCGCACTGGGCGGTCAGGCCGGTGCAGGCGCTATGGTCGATGTGCTGACCGGCAAGGTCAACCCCAGCGGCAAGCTGGCGGAAACCTGGGCCAACGCCTATGAGAACACCCCCGCCAAGGACAACTTTGCGGGCAAGGGCCGCACCGTGCAGTACCGTGAGGGGCTGTACGTGGGCTACCGCTACTACCAGACCGCGGGCGTGCCGGTGGCGTTCCCCTTCGGCTACGGCCTGAGCTACACGAACTTTGCCTACTCTGACCTGAAGGCAGACGCCCACAGCGTGACCCTGACCGTAAAGAACACCGGCAACCGTGCCGGTGCCGAGATTGTGCAGCTGTACATTGCCAAGCCGGACGCGAAGGTGTTCCGCCCCGCGCAGGAGCTGAAGGCCTTTGCCAAGGTGCAGCTGGCTGCAGGGGAGAGCAAGACCGTGACCCTGACGCTGGACGACAAGGCGTTCCGCTACTGGAACACCAAGACCGACAGCTGGGAAGTTGAGGGCGGCAGCTACGAAATCCGCGTGGGCGCTTCCTCCGCTGACATCCGCCTGACGGCTGTTGTGGAGGTGGCCGGCACCGAGGCCCCCAACCCCTACGCGGGCAAGAGCCTGCCCCACTACGAAAGCGGCAAGGTGCAGAGCGTACCCGATGCCGAGTGGGAGACCCTGATGGGCTGCCTCATCCCGGAGGACAAGGTCCGCATCGACCGCAATATGACGCTGGGTGAGCTTAACCACAGCCGCAGCCCCATTTGCTGGCTGGTCTGGCTGGTACTGCACACCCTGCTGACGGCCAGCTACAAGAGAGGCAAGCCGGACCTGAACGTGATGTTCCAGTACAATATGCCGCTGCGCGCTCTGGCCAAGATGACCAACGGCGCCATCAGCATGGGCATGGTGGACGGCATCGTGATGGAGGCCAAGGGCTTCTGGATTATCGGCCTGTGCCGTGTCATTGTGGAAGCGGTCAAGAACGTGATTCTCAACGTGCAGCTGGAAGGCCGGCTGCGCAACAGCTGAATAGGAGCAGACCATGCAGTTTTGGAATAGCTTTGCGGCCAAGCACCCGGCCACTGCCAAGTGGGTGCGCGAGGGCGGTTTGTTCGTCATCGTATCCAACCTGATTACCGTATTCAAGTATCTGCTGCTCCAGTTCCTGCCTGCCGCGTTCAGCGGCCTGCCGGTGGTGGACTTCGGCTGGCCGGGCATCCCGGTGACGCTTTTCGGCGAAACCTTCCAGTGGAACATTCTGGGGTATGACTCCGCCCACGGCGGTCTGCCGTACTTTTGTGCCTATATGGTGGCAATGGTCATCGGCGAGTGCATCAACTTTCCGATTCAGCGCAGTTTCGTGTTCCGCAGCAAGGGCAATCTGGCCAAGCAGATTGCCTGGTATGTGGTGGCGTTCTGCATCATCACCTGCATCGTCAACTCCATCAACTGCATCTGGGTGGCGGTGGCAGGCCTGCTGGTGCCGGACTTCATCTACAACATCGGCACTACTGTGTTGAACGGCGGTATCTCGATGGTGATATTCTTCTTCGTCAACAAAATCATCTTCCCGGAAGGGGAGGCAAAACAGGCGTAACCGCCTGACAAAATAAGGGGCCGCAGCCAATTTTGGCTGCGGCCCCTTTTACGGTGCCTATAAATAATTGACGGCCAGAATGGCAACGCCCAGCATCACCAGCACCACGCCGGTGGCACGGTTCAGGGTGGCGGGTTCGGCTTTGTTGGCAAACTTTGCACCAAAAAAAGCCTTACGGAAACGTAAGGCTTTTTTCATAATGATTGCCGCTTTGTGTGAGTGCTTTCGTTTTGCCGCTGACTTCTGACCGAGTCAGCGGCTCTTTTTGTTTTGTAGGGGAGAAGTTCATCCATTCTCCCGGGGATGCAACAATAGCCGCAAACGGTTCGGGAGGGTCATTCTTGTTGCCATGCACCGTGGCAATATGCTATACTAAAGAAAAAAACAGAAGGGGAGGCACTGCGGATGACCCGCATTGCAATCGTAGAGGATGAGGCCGCCGTCCGGGAGCAGCTGGCGGGGTATGTGCAGCGCTACACGCGGCAGTATGGCACCCAGTTTGAGGTGACAATGTTCACCGACGGCGTCGAAATCCTTGAGGACTACCGCCCGGTCTACGACATAATTTTTCTTGATGTAGAGATGCAGCATCTGGACGGCATGGAGACTGCCCGCCGTATCCGCAAGTTGGACCGCGATGTGCTGCTGATTTTTATTACGAACATGGCGCAGTATGCCATCAAGAGGTACGCCGTCGGTGCGTTGGATTACGTACTCAAGTCTGTGCCGTACTTTGCGTTCTCGCAGCAGCTGCAAAAGGCTGTGAACCAGCTGGCCAAGCGGACGCGGCATTATCTGGCTGTGCCGGTGGACGGCGGCATGCGCCGATTGGACGCTGCTGCGATTTATTATATCGAGAGTGAGGGCCACCGCGTCCATTTTTACACCGAGGACGGCGACTTCTCCGCACCCGGCGCGCTGAAGGTGCTGGAGGAAAAGCTGGCGGGCCGTCTGTTTGCGCGGTGTAACAGCGGCTATCTTGTGATTCTCGCGCAGGTGTTGGGCGTGCAGCAGAACACGGTGCAGGTCGGCCCGCATGAGCTGCAGATCAGCCGCCCCAAGCGCAGGGCGTTTCTGGCCGCGCTGGCGGACTACATCGGGGGTGAGGGCGCATGATGACGCTGCCGGACATCCCGCGGCTGTACACGGCGCTGGCAGAGGTTCTTGCCGTGCTGGTCTACGCGCAGGCCGCGCCGCCCCGCGCTGCAAAGCCTGTGACCTATGCTGCCACGGCGGGGTGGGCCGCGGTGCTGGGCGTGTTTTTGCAGCTTACCGGCAGTGTGCCGCTGGCGTGGTGGCTGCCCTGCATGGTCGCGGCCATCGCGTGGCTGTACCTGTATCTGTGGGGCACGCGGGAGATGAATTTACTGGAAGCCGGTTACAGCTGCGCCCGCGCGTTCATTTTGGCGGAGCTGGCCGCCAGCGTGGAGTGGCAGCTCCACTGCGTACTCTGGCCGCAGCAGCGGGCTACAGCACCGCTTTCGGTACTGCTGCTGGCGGCGGTCTACACAGCGATCTACGGCTTTTTGTATTGGTTTGAGCGCCGCCACGCTGCGCCCACGCGCCTGACCATTACCGCAGCGGCGACGCTGATGGCTGTCGTCATGGCGGTCACGGCGTTTGCGGTCAGCAATCTGAGCTTTATCTCCGACAACGGTGTCACGATGAGTGTGATGAGCATTTTCTACATCCGCACGCTGGTGGATATGGCGGGCGTGCTGATCCTGACGGTCCAGCACGAGCAGCTGCGCGAGGCCGCACTGCACAGCGAGCTGACGGCCATGGACAATGTCCTGCGCCGCCAGTATGAGCAGTACAGGCAGAGCAAGGAGAACATCCGCCTTATTAACCGCCGCTATCATGAGCTGAAAATGCAGATCGCGGCCATCCGTGCCGAGCGCGACCAGGCCAAGCAGGACGCCGCGCTGGCCGAGATGGAGAGCGGCATCCGTCAGTACGAGGCCGAGAACAAGACCGGCAACCCTGTGCTGGACACGCTGCTGACGGCGAAAACGCTCTACTGCCAGCAGCACGGCATCAATCTGACCTGTGTGGCGGACGGTACGCTGCTGCACTTTCTGACGACAGGGGAGATCTGCACGATTGTGGGCACGGTGCTGGACAACGCCACCGAGAGTGTGCTGACTGAGCCGGACAGCGAGAAGCGGCTGATCCGGGCCGCCATCTACGCGCAGAACGGCTTTGTGATGCTGCGGTTTGAGAACTACTGCGCTGACCCTGTGGAGCTTGGCCCCGACGGCCTGCCCGCCCGCAGCAACCACGGCGGCTACGATTTGAAGAGCGTCCGCGCTGCCGCCGAGGCCCACGGCGGCACGCTGACCCTGCACTGGGAGAATGAGTGGTTCACGGTGCGGATTTTGCTGCCGCAGAAGTAGTTAGGAATCGATGCTCGTCATCGACCCGGGAGCCTTGCGGCGGCTGCCATGCTCACCCCTGTAGCGGCGTCAACCTTCCCCCACAGGGGAAGGTTTTTTTGCTATGCCGCAATTTGCACAAAGAAGGTGCCATCGGCGCACCCAGCGGCCACTATTCCGACGCTGAAATTGCCGACACCAAGGTCAAGGCGGAAGCGCTGGCCGCTGATGTCGAGGCCGAGGGAACTGTCCTTGTCCGGAACAACGACAACACCCTGCCGTTGGCTGCTGACAACAAGAAGATCAACGTCTTTGGCTGGGCCTCCACTGCCTGGCTGGTCGGCGGTTCCGGCTCCGGCGGCGTGTCCGGCGTCAACACCGATTTGCTGGCCGCGCTGACTGCCTACGGCGTTGCGTACAACACAGAGCTGACCGACATGTACAAGGATTTCCAGGATGGCCGCGAGTACACCCGCACCCTGAGCGCCTGGCCCGAGCAGTCCGGCCGCCTGTATGAGCCTGACATCAACAACCAGACCTACTATACACAGTCGATGCTGGACAACGCCAAGAGCTTCTCCGATACGGCTGTTGTCGTGATCGGGCGTCTGGCGGGAGAGAGCAACGACGCCACCAAGCAGCAGTACAAGCGCACCGAGAAGGGCGGCGACATCGTTGTTGACGACACCCGCACGATGCTGGAGCTGACAACCGAGGAAGAGGATCTGCTGAACTACGTCGGCGCAAATTACGCCCATGTGGTTGTGCTCATCAACTCCACCAACGTCATGGAGCTGGGCCAGATCGAGACGATCCCCGGCATTGATGCCTGCCTGATTGCCGGTCTGTCCGGCTCCGAGGGCGCGACTGCCGTGCCCGAAGTGCTGTGGGGTGACCGCGAACCCAGCGGGCGTACCGCCGATACCTGGGCTTATGACCTGACCACCGCCGCCAGCTATGCGAACGCCGGTATGGAGGGTGTCGGTAAGTACAGCGCCGCCGACGGCCTCTACCCGGCAGACGGCACGACGAACGGAAACCTTGACACACCCTACACCTATGAGCAGGTTTCCTATGTCGATTACGCCGAGGGCCTCTACATCGGCTACAAGTGGTACGAGACCGCCGACGCAGAGGGCTACTGGGATGCCGAGAGCAACGAGCACGGCACCGGCTACGACGCCGTCGAGGTGAACGGTACGAGCGCACCGAACCCATACGCGGGCAAGGCGCTGCCGCACTACACCAGCGGCAAGGTGCAGCGCGTGCCCGATGCCGAGTGGGAGATTCTGCTGGGCCGCCCCATCCCGGCGGATACCGTCAAAATTGACCGCAACATGACCCTGGGTGAGCTGAACCACAGCCGCAGCCCGCTGTGCTGGCTGGTCTGGGCTGCGCTCACGATGCTGCTGAACGCCAGCTACAAGCGCGGCAAGCCGAACCTGAACGTGATGTTCCAGTACAACATGCCGCTGCGCGCGCTGGCCAAGATGACCAACGGTGCCATCAGCATGGGTATGGTGGACGGCATCATGCTGGAGGCAAAGGGTTTCTGGGTCATCGGTCTGCTGAAGGTCATCGTCGAGGCCGTTAAAAACATCATCCTCAACGCGCAGCTGGAAAGCCGCCTGCGCAACAGCTGACAGGAAGGGCTGTCATGCAGCTTTGGAATACCTTTGCGGAAAAGCATCCTGCCGCAGCCAAGTGGGTGCGCGAGGGATGGCTTGTTCGTCGTCTTCCCGGAAGGGGAGGTTAAGAAGGCATAAGAATAGCCGAGCAGCGTAAAAACTGCTCGGCTTTGTTGTTTGTTGGTTGCGTGGCTTCCCCCTCGGGGGAAGCCTTAGAAATTACAAATAATTCACCGCCAGGATCGCCGCGCCCAGCACGACCAGCACGACGCCTGTCGCGCGGTTCAGCGTGGCGGGCTCGGCCTTGTTCGCGAACTTGGCGGCAATGCGCGCCCAGAGCAGCGTGCTCAGCACACAGCAGATCAGGCAGAACAGATCCGGTACACCGCCAATCGCAAAATGGCTGACAGAACCGGTGAAGGCCGTGAACGCCATGATGAAAACGCTCGTTCCGACGGCTGTTTTCAGCTCATAGCCCAGCACGGAGGTCAAAAGCAGCAGCATCATCATGCCGCCGCCCGCGCCGATGAACCCGCAGATAAAGCCCACGCCCGCGCCGCAGAGAAGAGACTGCGCGAACCGCTTCTGTACGCTGACGGCGTTCATCGCGCTCTTGGTCGTCATGACGGGCCGCACGATGAACTTGACGCCCAGCAGCAGCGTCATGAACGTTGAGAAACCGCCCATCGTTGTGCCGGGCACGAGACTGGCCACATAGCTGCCGACCAGCGTGAAGCAGAGCACCGACGCCATCATGACCGCACCGTTTTTAATGTCCAGATTGCCGCTTTTGCCGTAGGTGTAGGCAGAGATCGCACTCGCCAGCACGTCGCTGGCCAGCGCAATGCCCACGGCCATGTAGGGGTCCATCCCCAAAAAAGTAATGAGCATCGGGCTGATGACCGCCGCGGCGCTCATACCCGCAAAGCCTGTGCCCAGTCCCGCGCCGATGCCCGCAATAAAGCAGACGATGAATGCTACCAGATAGGTCATATTCTTACTCCTTGTTCAGCTCCCGCAGGAGGTTTGCATCCATGCGGCGCAGATAGTCCTGCAGCGTCTGCTGCTCCTGCGCCGTAAAGCCCGCAAACAGCGGCTCCAAGCTGCAGCGCTGGATGTCCGCCAGTACCGCGACCATCGGCAGGGCATCGGGCGCAAAGCCCAGCAGCCGCTGGCGGCGGTTGTCCGGCGCAGGGGAGACCGTCAGCACGCCGCGTGCGCGCAGCCGCTCCACCGCCGCCGACACATTGGATTTTGCCAGACCGCGGTAGCGGCAGATGTCGCTGGCCGTGCGGCAGTCTGGATTGTTGTGCAGAAACAGCAGGATGTCAATTTCCAGCTGGTTCAGCCCGTACTGTACGGAAGCAGCCTCAAACCGCGCTGCATGGTACTTTTTGTAGTGCTGTACGTAGCTCAATATGGGCAGCAACTGCATCACTCCTTTGCAAGGCTCAAATAGAACAGTTCTAATTATAACTATTTGCACAGCAAAAGTCAATACCGCCCGTTAAAAAGCAAACATCAGAGAGGGCAGCCGCGTCAGGCTATACCGGATACACCGAAAAAAGAGGATGCGGACGGATCCGCACCCTCTAAAACAAAAACAAACCCGAAACAATGCTTCACGAAGAAGATTGAGTTCGGATTTGCACAATATGGTGGACCTGGAGGGATTCGAACCCTTGACCTCTCGGATGCGAACCGAACGCTCTCCCAACTGAGCTACAGGCCCATGTCATTTCGACTTGATAAGTGTACCTCTTTTCTGCCAAAAAGTCAAGGGGGTAATGCAGATTTTGTTTGCAAGCGCCGGACATATCCTGTAACATACGAATTTATATTGTAACAGGTGCAATTCCGCCTGCATCTTGCGCTTCTCTTTATATAGTGCTATAATGGTACAAATCTTGCAGTGCCCGTATAAAAACGTATAGGCAATGTGGATTGAATCCTGCGCGTGGGTTGAATTATAGTATTCTCATTAAAGGTACAAGAATTCAACCTATGTGGGGAGGAAACCTTATGGAAGGCAAGCTGATTGCAAGCTACCGGCGGGAGCTTTCTGCGCTGGATGACCTGCAATGCGCCGGAACCGTGACCTATACGCTGACACAGGAGGCGGATGCGTTTGTCATCACTGTCCAGCGCGACGGGGCACGGGCGGCAGCGTGTATGCTGTGTGAGATAGAGGAGGAGCGCGCGGGGATGCTGACACGTTTCCTGTACGAAAACGCCGTGGAGCCTGCGCATACCTCCGCGGTACTGCATGACCTCTGTGGATCGAAGGTGGGCTGACATGGCGGTGTTGCTGCATGACCGTCCGGAAGCAGCCGGACAAAAGCAGAGAGAGACGCTCAGGCTGCCCCGGACCTCCGCCGTGGTGGCACTGTTTGCATTCAGCTCCCGCATGGATCGCGATTCCATGCGGCTGTTCGCCCGGACCCATGGGGACGAGGTTCGCGCCGCGGCCATTGCATCGACGGGGCAGGAGGTACTGGAGCTGCTGCACGGCGGTCTTCGCCCGCAGGTGCTTGTGCTCGACGCCCTGCTGACCAAGCCGTCCGTGACGCAGGTCTTGCAGGAGATCAGCACGATGCAGCCGGACCCGGAGCCGGCGGTCCTTGTGCTGGTGCCCGTGCCGGAGGAAACCGCCGCGCGCAAGGCGCTGGGCCTGTTTGCCCAGTACCGGATCATGCTGCGCCCCTACGGGATGAAGAATCTTTTTGATGAGATCTACCGCATGGGCACAACAGACGACGAGCATCGGCTCTACCACCTGCGCCGCTGCTGTGAGGATGTACTGGATGACTTCGGCGCACGGTCCACACTGAACGGCTACCGCTATGCCGAACGGATGCTGCTCTACGCGCTGTACGCGGAGCGCCCGCAGAAGATCGGCGATTTGCAGCAGTATGTCGCGTCGGAGGAGAACATAGAGATCGGCACTGTGACCTCGGCGCTGAACCGGATGTCGGCGGGTATGTCCAAGCGCGGTGCGGAGCCGTACCGCGGACTTTGCCTGCGCTGCGGCCGCCCGGAAAACGGCGTGCTCTCCAACGGGCAGCTGTTTGAGGGGCTGCTCAAGGAGCTGCGCCGCCGACTGGAACCGACTGTATAAATTAGGAAAGAAGGCGTTTTCCATGGACAGAAGGAACGAGGATACAGCACTGCTGGCCTTGCGCGGGGGATTGCGCGGGCGGTTCCGGCGCTCGTTTGACAGCATGGAGAACGCCTTTGAGGTATTGCAGGACCGCTTGCAGCACGCGGTAAACCCGGCAGAGCGCGCCGAGCTGATGCCGCTGCTTGAGGAATTGCAGACGCATCTGATCTGCCTGCGGCGGCTGGGGGACCAGGCGTCGGATGCCGCCACGGCGGCGCTGCTGCATGGCACCTGTGTGCCGCAGCCCATCGACCTGCTGGGGCAGCTGCGGGAATTTTGCAGTATTTTGCAGGAGGAGGCCGCGCAGTACGCGCTGCCCTTTACCGTGACGCTGCAGGCCGACGGGCTGGACGTGCTGCCCACGACGGGGGATGTCTCGCTGCTCAACGGTCTGCTGACGAACCTTGTCTCCAACACACTGGCCGCGGACCGTGCGGCGCACATTATGCTGCTCTGCACGCCGGGCAGGCTCTGCTACAGGGACAACGGCCCGGGTCTGCCGCCCGATGCCGCCGCCCTGCTGACCGAGGGGCAATGGAGCGAACGTCTGCTCCACGCGGGCGGGCTGGGCCTGCCGCTGGTTGCCGCTTACACAAGCGCCATGGGCTGGGCGCTGACCGTAGGGGAGGGGCCGGGTATGAGTTTGCAGTTCACGCTGCCCGCCGCGCCGCCGCTCGACGGCATGGTGCTGACCTCGCCTACCGAGCGTCTCGCTGACCGGCAGAACCGCCGCAGACTGATACGCCGGGAGCTGGCGGTTCTGGTAGCGGATACTTCGATACAGTAAGTAAAAGCGCTGTTCTTGAAAGGGGGCGGCGCTTTTTTGCTGCATGGCTTCCCCCTCGGGGGAAGCTGTCAGCGGCCCCGCCCGCTGACTGATGAGGGGAAACCTTGCCTCTGCTGCCCGTAAACGGATCGCTGTGGCAAACCTGCCCCTCATCCGGCCCTGCGGGGCCACCTTCCCCACAAGGGAAAGCTTTAAGGAGACGGGCAGCCTCATTTTTTTTCCACACCGCTTTACTTTAAGCCCAAATTATTGTAAAATGTTATACAAAAGAATGGTTTACTATGCCTGCACGGCACAGCGGACCGCCAAAATAACTACAGGTGGTGTTTTTTATGGCAATTCAGTATAAACGTATTCTTCTGAAGGTCAGCGGCGAGGCTCTGTCCGGCCCCAAGGGCACGGGCTTTGATGAGGAGACCATCGCCTCCATCTGCGCGGGCATCAAGGCTGCGCACGACCTCGGTGCCCAGATCGGCATCGTCGTGGGCGGCGGCAACTTCTGGCGCGGACGCTCCAGCGGCAAAATGGACCGTATGGACGCCGACAAGATCGGTATGCTGGCCACCGTTATGAACGCGCTGGCTGTCAAGGACGCGCTGCGCCAGCAGGGCGTGGACGCCGTCGTCATGACCAGCTCCTTCATGCCGCAGGTCGCCGAGTGCTTCACGAGCGACAAGGCCATTGCCGCGCTGGAAAGCGGCAAGATCGTAGTGTTCGGCGGCGGCACCGGCAACCCGATCTTCTCCACCGACACGGCCTCCGCCCTGCGCGCGCTGGAGATCGGCGCGGACGCCATGTTCAAGGCCACGATGGTCGACGGCGTCTATGACAAGGACCCCCACAAGTACGCCGACGCCGTGCGCTACGACACGCTGACCTTCACCCGCGTGCTGGATGAGCGCCTGGCCGTCATGGACTCCACCGCCGCGACCCTCTGCCGCGACAACGGTCTGCCCATCCTCGTGTTCGATCTGGGCCAGCCCGCCAACATTGCCAAGGCTGTCAAGGGCGAAAGCGTCGGTACCCTGGTCAGGGAATAAGACGCAAAAGCACAAATTGAAAAATTCATATTTTCCCCCTATACTATCTTAAAATAAGGAGAATTTCATTATGAGCAGCACGACGAAACCCTATGAAGAAAAAATGAATGCCAGTGTCAACCACCTCATCCATGAGCTGGCCTCCATCCGCGCAGGCCGCGCCAACCCCGCCATTCTGGACAAGGTCACGGTCGATTACTACGGCAGCCCCACGCCCATCCAGCAGATCGCGGCTGTCGCCGTCGCCGAGGCCCGCATCCTGACCATCTCCCCGTGGGACCGCTCGATGCTCAAGCCCATCTCCAAGGCCATCCAGACCAGCGACATCGGCATCAACCCCATTGATGACGGCCAGGTCATCCGTCTGGTGTTCCCGGCCCCCACCGAGGAGCGCCGCAAGCAGCTGACCAAGGATGTCAAGAAGCAGGGCGAGGACGCCAAGACTGCCGTGCGCAACATCCGCCGCGACGCCATGGACAAGTTCAAGGCCATGAAGAAGGCCGGCGAGCTCACCGAGGACGACCAGAAGAAGCTGGAGGAAGAGACCCAGAAGCTGACCGACAAATATGTCAAGCTGATCGACGACACCTGCGCCGACAAGAACAAGGAAATCATGGAGGTCTGATCTCTCCATGAACGATAGCCTGTGCGGGCATGTCATGCGACACGCCCGCATAGGCTGTTATTGCATCATTGAATAAAACGATTCCGCGAAAGGAAACCACCGTTTATGAAGACCCGCATCATCACCGCCGCTGTCGGCCTGGGCGTTTTGGCCGTTGTGCTGGCGTTTTTTGACACCTTCCTGTTTGACTTGGTATTAAGTGCCGTCTGCCTGATTGCCATCCATGAGGTTTTTTCCGCTATGGGCTTTGGCAAAAAGCAGTGGTATCTCTATGCCGCCGCTGTGCCGCTGACGCTGCTGGTCATGCTGAGCACATTGCAGATGGTGCGCGGCCTGCTGCTGCCCGCGGCCTTTTTGACGGTGCTGTTCTACAACGTCTGTCAGATCGCTCACGTCAAAACACTGGATTTCGGTAAGCTGACGGGGTTTGTCTACTTCTCGGGCGTCATCACGTTCTGCTTCTACTCGCTCATCCACTTAAAGCGGATGCTGCCCTTCGCAGAATATCGCTATGACGCGATTTATTTCATTCTGCTGATCCTCTGCTTTGCCTGGGGCGGCGACACCGCGGCCTACTTTGCGGGCCGTGCGTTCGGCAGGCACAAGCTGGCTCCTATCGTCAGCCCCCACAAGACCGTGGAGGGCGCTGTGGGCGGCGTGCTGGGCAGCATGGCTGCGGGCTGTGTGCTGACGCTCGTCTACTCGCTGCTGTCGGCCAAATACAACGTCATCAGCATTCAGGTGCAGCCGAAGCATTATCTGGTGCTGCTGGGCATGGGTGCCGTGGCATCGGTGCTGGGCATTCTGGGTGACCTGTTCGCGTCGTCCGTCAAGCGCCAGGTCGGCATCAAGGATTACGGCACGATCTTCCCGGGGCACGGCGGCATTCTGGACCGCTTTGACAGCGTCATGTTCATCGCGCCTTTTGTTTCCATCGCGGTACGCTACTTCTTCTATCTGCTGTGAGGAATCGTAAAAATGAGTAAAGTCATCACACTTTTGGGCTCCACGGGTTCCATCGGCACCCAGAGCCTGGACGTCTGCCGTATGCACGGCTATGAGGTGTTCGGCCTGTCCGCCAATTCCAGCGTCGATAAGCTGCTGGCGCAGATTGCGGAGTTCCACCCGAAGTACGTCGCCGTCACCGACCCCGCCGCGTTTGACAAGCTCTCCGCCGCGCTGGCCGGGCAGGCCGACGCGCCGAAGCTGCTCAAGGGCGCGGAAGGACTGCGCGCGCTGGCCTGTATGGACGGCGCGGGCACGGTGCTGAACGCCGTTGTCGGCATTGCGGGCCTCGACGCCTCGCTGGCTGCGATTGAGAGCGGCCACGATCTGGCGCTGGCCAACAAAGAAAGCCTTGTCACGGGCGGCCATCTTGTGACCGATGCTGTCAAAAAGCACGGCGTCCACCTGCTGCCCGTGGACAGCGAGCACAGCGCTATTTTCCAGTGCTTGCAGGATCAGCACAGCGCCAAAACTCTGGAGAAGATCCTGCTGACGGCCTCCGGCGGCCCGTTTTTCGGCATGACCACCGAGCAGCTGCGCACCAAGACGAAGGCAGACGCGCTCAAGCACCCGAACTGGAATATGGGCGCCAAAATCACGATTGATTCTGCGACTCTGATGAACAAGGGTCTGGAGCTGATCGAAGCCGCGTGGCTGTTCGGTCTGCCCGAGGATAAGATTCAGATCGTTGTCCAGCGTGAGAGCATCATCCACTCCGCCGTGCAGTTTGCGGATCATTCGATCATTGCGCAGCTCGGTGTGCCCGACATGCGCATTCCCATCCAGTATGCGCTGACCTGGCCCGAGCGCCTGCCCAGCCCCGTGCCGGAGCTGGACTTCACCGCGCTGACCAAGCTGAGCATTGCAACGGCGGACGACGAGACCTTCCGCTGCCTCAAAGCCTGCAAAAAGGCTATCCGCAAGGGCGGTCTGGCTCCCTGCGCCGCCAACGGTGCGAACGAGGCCGCCGTTGCGCACTTCCTGCGCGATGAGATCGGCTTCCTGGACATTGGCCGCCTGGTCGAGGGCATCGTCGACAGTGATTCCTTCGGCGGCGACTACACGCTTGCCGACGTCCACGAGTGTGACCGCATGGCCCGCGCTTATGTGGAGGCGCATATCTGATTGGAACTGCCCGGTAGGGGCCGCACATGTGCGGCCCTCAGCTTTCCGGCAGACTCCTGCCTGCCATACACGCGCGGGCCGGGCATGCCCGGCCCCTATAGCTCTATGTCCAATACTTTACTTGTGAGGTGCCTATGACTGCATTGCTGACCGGGCTGGCATCGCTGCTCGTGTTTAGCAGCGTCATTCTGGTGCATGAGCTGGGCCACTTTATGGCGGCGCGCCATTGCGGTATCCATGTCGAGGAATTTTCCATCGGCTTTGGCCCGCGCCTGTGGTCCACGACCCGTGACGGAACGACCTATTCTGTCCGCCTGCTGCCGCTGGGCGGCTATAATCTGTTCAGCCCCCTGCCTGACGAGGAGGACGAGAGCGGGGAGAGTGCACCGCCGCCCGCCCCGAAGCCCCGCAAAACCGCGCTTTTCCCGCTGGTCGTCAGCGGCCAGAAATTTGAGGATGCCACCGCCTGGCAGCGCTTTTTTGTCACGCTCTGCGGTGCGCTGATGAACTTTATCCTCGGCGTCGCGGTGCTGTTGGTGCTCGTCCTTACCATGGGCAAGGTCGGCAGCACGACGATTGCGGATTTCAGCGAGAACGCCACAAGCTCCGCAGCCCTGCAGGAGGGCGACACGATTTTGCAGATTTGCAGCAACCCCTGCTGGACGGTCTACGACATAACCGATTGGTTTTACACCGCGGAGGAGGAAACCTACAACGTGGTGGTCCTGCGCGGCAGCGAGGTTCTGGAGCTGCGGGATGTGACCTTCACTCCGACGCGCGACGCGGACGGCAATGTGCTGTACGGCATGGATTTCCGCGTTGAGCCGATGAAAAAGGACCTGCGGCACGTCATTGTCATGACCTGCGATATGTATAGTTACTACAGCAGGGCTATTCTGGGCAGCTTTTTTGACCTGCTTGCCGGCAAGGTGGGCGTGGAGGAACTGTCCGGCCCCCTCGGCACGGTGTCGGCGGTCAACCAGGCCGTGCACTACGGCTGGCGGGAGGTACTGTCCCTGCTGGCTCTGCTGACCATCAACGTCGGCATCTTTAACCTGCTGCCCATCCCGGCGCTGGACGGCTGCAAGCTGCTGTTCCTTGCGTGGGAGGGCCTGACCGGCCATCCTGTGCCGCCCCGCGTGCAGGGCGTGATCAACACGGCGGGTACGGTGGCGCTGGTGTGGCTGATGATTCTGGTCACGATGCACGATATTTCACGATTCTTATAAGGAGAACTACGATGCAGCGTCAATTAAAAAAAGAAGTCAAAATCGGCAGCATTAAAATCGGCGGCACGAACCCCATTGCCGTCCAGACGATGCTGAATGTGCCCGTCAAGGATATTGCGGGCAACGTGGCCCAGGCAGAGCGCGTCGCCAAGGCGGGCTGCCAGATCGTCCGCGTGACCGTGCCCACCCCGGCAGACGCCGCCGTCGTGGCTGCCATTAAAGAGAAGGTGGACATCCCCGTTGTGGCGGACATCCACTTTGACTACCGCGCCGCGCTTGCAGCGCTGGATGCCGGTGCGGACAAAATTCGCATCAACCCCGGCAACATCGGGGATGATGACCGCGTCAAGGCCGTGGCCGACGCCTGCAACGCCAGAAATGTGCCCATCCGCATCGGCGTCAACGGCGGCAGTCTCGAAAAGCACATCCTGGCCAAGTACGGCGCTCCCGTGCCCGAGGCCATGGTGGAGAGCGCCATGTACCATGTGCGGCTGCTGCAAAAATACGACTTTGATAATATCGTTATTTCAATCAAATCCAGCAACGTGCCCCGCATGATGGCGGCGTACCGTCTGCTGGCCAGCCAGACGGACTACCCCCTGCACGTCGGCGTGACCGAGGCCGGCGGCAACCGCATGGGCCTCATCAAGTCCGGCATGGGCATCGGCGGTCTGCTGATGGAGGGCATCGGCGACACGCTGCGCGTCAGTCTGACCGATGAACCCGAGAACGAGGTCTACGCCGGGTATGACATCCTGCGCGCGGCGGGCTACGCCGTCGCCGGTCCCGAGATCATCAGCTGCCCGACCTGTGGGCGCACCCAGTACCCGATGATCGAGATCGCCAACGAGGTCGAGGCGCGTCTGCGGGACGAGGGCTTTAAGAAGCCGCTCAAGATCGCTATTATGGGCTGTGTTGTCAACGGCCCCGGTGAGGCATCCGACGCCGACATCGGCATTGCCGGCGGTAAGGACGAGGCCCTGCTTTTCATCCGCGGCGAGAAGATCCGTATGCTCAAGGGCGATATTGTCGGCCAGCTGCTGGAAGAAATTCATAAGCTGTAACCCATAAAGCCTTCCCCCTTGGGGGAAGGTGGCCCCGCAGGGCCGGATGAGGGGCAAGCTGTCCTCGGCAATCCGTTTGCGGGTAATGTCCGGCAACTTCGCCCTCATCAGTCCGCTTCGCGGACAGCTTCCCCCGAGGGGGAAGCCAACCCTCGTAGGGGCGGATGCTTGCATCCGCCCGCGGGGCGTCGGGGACGCAGCCCCCTACAACATGCTATCCACTTGTGAGGTAAAATTCCCTTGAAACCATTTGTCACCCAGGTCTGGCCGCAGTTTACGGCGGACCAGCAGTTCTGCGCGGCGTTCGGCAGTGTGCTTGTGGACCGCGTGGAGCTTTACCGCACACAAAGACAGGTCGTCATCTGCCTGCGCAGTGCTGAACCTCTGGATCAGGCGCTGTGCGGGCGTCTTTGTGCGTCCCTTGCCGAGGTGTTCGCCGGGTATGAGCTGCAAGTCCGCAGCTACTTTGCCTACCCGAACATCACCCCCGAGGCCGTGCGCCTGATGATCGAGGAATTGAAAGAAAAGGGGATGCCGGTCAACGGCTTCCTCGATAAGTCCGAGCCCGTCACCTTTGGCGAGGACGGCATCACGGTCCACGTCAGCGCGGGCCGCCAGATCCTTGAGAGCGTCGAGCTGCCCCGCGTGCTGGCCGAGATGATCCAGGAGCGCACAGGAAGTCTGCCTGTCGTCCGCCTGGCCGATTCCGGTAAGGCGCGCACCGAGGAGGAGTTTGAGCAGTACCTGCAGGAGAAGGCCCCCGTTGTCAAGTTCGAGGCCAAGGAGACACCGCCCGACTTTACGATTGAAGGTCTCGCCCTCACGAACAAGCCGGTCAAGCTGTTCTACGGCAAGCAGTTCAAGCCCACCGACACCCGCCGCCTCAACGATCTGGGCGACGGCGGCAAGGTCACGGTCTGGGGCGACGTCTTTGCTACCGAGGTCAAGGGCAGCCGCCGCAAGATTTATTTTACCTCCATTACCGACTACTTCGGCTCCGTCAACCTCAAGGTCATGGGGGAAGAAGGCGCGGATATGTCCAAGTGGGAGGGCCTCAAGCCCGGCACGACCCTCATCGTCCGCGGCAACTATATGTACGACAAGTACGAGCATGACTTTGTCATCATGCCCTACGACGTTTTGCAGGTCGAGCGTGAGCAGCGCCAGGATACCGCGCCCGACGGCGAAAAGCGCGTCGAGCTGCACCTGCACACCAAGTCCAGCTCGATGGACGGCTTCAACGACCCCGGCAAGATCGTGCGTCTGGCTCACCGCATGGGCCACCGCGCCATTGCCATCACCGACCACGGCGTCTGCCAGGGCTACCCCGAAGCGATGCTGGCCACCGATGCCATCCACGAAACAGACCCGAACTTTAAACTGATTTACGGCTGTGAGGCCTACTTCGTCGATGACATGATCCCCGCAGTCTACGGCAGCGCCGAGATGCCGCTCTCCGGCTCGTTCGTCGTCTTTGACACCGAGACGACGGGTCTCGACTCCAACACCGAGCGCCTGACCGAGATCGGCGCAGTCTATGTTGAAAACGGCAAGATCAACGAGGAAAAGAAGTTCTGCACCTTCGTCAACCCCGGCAAGCCGATCCCGCAGAAGGTCGTTGACCTGACCGGCATCAACGATGCCATGGTCGCCGACGCCCCGACGCCCGAGGAGGCCATCCGCGCTTTTAAAGAATTTTGCGGGGACAACATTCTTGTGGCCCACAACGCCCACAGCTTTGATATGCTGTTCATCCGCAAAGCAGGGGAGAAGGCGGGCGTCAGCTGGGACGAGAACACCTATATCGATACACTGCCGATGGGGCAGGCACTCTTTCCGGGGCTGCGCAACTACAAGCTGGACACCATCAACAAGCACCTCGAGATCCCGCCCTTCAACCATCACCGCGCAGTCGATGATGCCATGGCGCTGGCCCGCATCTATGAGGTCATGCTGACCGACCTCGAGGAAAAGGACATCCATACGGTGGAGTCTATCAACACCGGCCTCGGCGGCAACAAAGAGGTGCTGAAAAAGAAATACTACCACCTTATTATATTGGTGCAGAATCAGGTGGGCTTAAAGAACCTCTACCGCATTGTCAGCGCCGCCCACACGCAGTATTTCTTTAAGAAACCGCGCGTGCCGCGCAGCCTGCTGAACCAGTACCGCGAGGGCCTGCTGCTCTCCCCGGCCTGTGAAGCAGGTGAGCTTTACAGGGCGATCGTGGCCGGTCAGCCCTACGAACAGCTGCTCCGCATTGCCGATTATTACGATTATCTCGAGGTGCAGCCGCTCGGCAACAATGAATTCATGGTGCGCAACGGGCAGGTGGACTCGATCGAGGCCATCAAAAACTTCAACCGCACCGTCATAAAGCTGGGCGAGGACCTGCATAAGCCGGTTGTCGCCACGGGCGATTCCCACTTTCAGGAGCCGGAGGACTGGATCTACCGCGCTGTTCTGCAGGCCGGCAACGGCTTCAAGGACGCGGACAACCAGGCCCCGCTCTACTTCCGCACCACGCCCGATATGCTGGAGGATTTCAGCTATCTGCCGCAGGAAAAGGCGTATGAAATTGTGGTGACGAACCCCAACAAGATCGCCGCGACCATCGACAACAACCTGCGCGCCATCCCCAAGGGCACCTACCCGCCCAGCATCCCGGGCGCGGAACAGGAGCTGCGCGACGACACGTGGAAGCATGCGGCGCGCGACTACGGCAGCCCGCTGCCCGACGTGCTGCAAAAGCGGCTGAAAAAGGAGCTGGACTCCATCTGCGGCCACGGTTACGCCGTTTTGTACGTCATTGCAGTGCGTCTGGTGGCCTACTCCAATGCGGGCGGCTATCAGGTCGGCAGCCGTGGCTCCGTCGGCTCATCCGCCGTCGCGCACTTTTCCGGCATTTCCGAGGTCAACTCGATGCCGCCGCACTATCTGTGCCCCAACTGCAAGCACAGCGAGTGGATCAACGACGGCGTACACTTTGACGGCTTCGACCTGCCTGACAAGACTTGCCCGGTCTGCGGCAAGCCGATGATCGTCGAGGGCCACGACATCCCGTTTGAGACCTTCCTCGGCTTCTACGGCGACAAGGAGCCTGATATTGACCTGAACTTCTCGGGCATGTATCAGTCCCATGTCCACCGCTACACCGAGGAACTGTTCGGCAAGGAAAACGTGTTCAAGGCGGGCACGGTCTCCGGTCTGCAGGATAAGACCGCCTACGGCTACGTCAAAAAATACCTCGAGGAGCGCAGCAAGACCGTCAACCGCGCCGAGGAAAACCGCCTTGTCATGGGCTGCACCGGCGTCAAGCGCACGACGGGTCAGCACCCCGGCGGCATGGTCGTTGTGCCGGATACCTTCGACATTTACGACTTCTGCGCCATCCAGCACCCGGCGGACGACGTCAAGGGCGGTCTGCTGACGACCCACTTTGAATTTAAATACCTGCACGATACGCTGCTCAAGCTGGATGAGCTGGGCCATGATGTGCCGACCTTCTACAAGTTCTTTGAGGAATACTCCGGCATTCCGATTGATTCCGTCCCGATGAACGACGAGAAGGTCTACAGTCTGCTGACCAGCCCCGAGGCCCTCGGCGTGACGGAGGAGCAGATCGGCTCCAAGACCGGCACGTTCGGCATCCCCGAGATGGGCACGAACTTCGTGCGCCAGATGCTTCTGGACGCCCAGCCGAAGAATTTCTCCGAGCTGATCCAAATCTCCGGCCTGTCCCACGGCACCGACGTCTGGACCGGCAACGCCGACGAGCTGATCCGCTCGGGCACCTGCACGATTGCGGAGGTCATCGGCTGCCGTGACAGCATCATGCTGTACCTGCTGCGCAAGGGACTGGAGCCGAAGATGTCGTTCGACATCATGGAGGCCGTGCGTAAGGGCAAGGTCGCCAAGGGCGGCTTCAAGCCCGGGTGGGAGGAAGCCATGCGCGAGCACGATGTGCCCGACTGGTATATTGAATCCTGCCGCAAGATCAAGTATATGTTCCCCAAGGCCCATGCCGTGGCCTACCTGATGGCGGCCATCCGCCTGATGTGGTTCAAGGTCTACCACCCGGCCATCTTCTACGCGGTGTACTTCACGGTGCGCGGCGCAGATATTGACTACGAGGCCGCCGTGGGCGGTGTCCGTGTGGCGAAGCAGCACCTGCGCGACAACGAAAAGATCCCCAAGGACGAGCGCACCGCCAAGGACGATGACGCGCTGGTCAGCCTGCAGCTGGAAAACGAAATGCTGCAGCGCGGCTGCGAGTTTTTGCCCATCGAGCTGGGCAGAAGCTACGCCAGCAAGTACGTGGTTGAGGACGGCAAGGTGCGTCTGCCGTTCACGGCCATCCGCGGTCTGGGTGATGCCGCCGCCGCTGCGCTGGAACAGGCCACGATGCACGGGCAGGAGTATATCTCGGTGGAGGAATTGCAGCAGGCCAGCGGTGTGGCGCAGTCTGTTTTTGACAAGCTCCGCGCCGTCGGCGCTTTGGGTAATCTGCCCGAAACGAGCCAGGTGGATTTGTTCAGTATGATTTAAAGGTGAGGGGCTCTGCCGCTTTGCCGTTGCCGCCAACTTGCCCCCTTGACAACCTACCTGATTTGCGCTATAATAGCAGTCACTGATGCGGGATTAGCTCATCCGGTAGAGTGACTGCTTCCCAAGCAGTAGGTGGCGAGTTCGAGACTCGTATCCCGCTCCAAGATACCCCGAGGCGTTTCGCTTCGGGGTATTTTTATTTGTGCAAAAAGAGGTGCCGACCATGCTTGACGCATTCCCGATCTATCACTGGTTCCACAACGGCAACCCGTATTCCGGGGCAGAGGGCGGTATGCGCTATGTCATCACCCCCATCAAGGTGCCCGACCCGAGCGACGAGAGCGGCAAGAAAAAGCGCGAGGCCCTCTGCACCGAGGTCTGGCCCGGCCCGTGGAGCATCGAGCATACCGCCGAGGAAAAGATCGAGACGCAGCTGTTTGACGGCGACCAGGCGGGCTTGGATAAGGCCGTCGCCTGGCTGCATGAGCGTTACACCGCCGAGGCAGACCGCTGGGCGGACATCCCGTCGATCCTCGACTGTGAGCCGGACCGCTGACGACTGATGAACACCTGCTGCACACCGCGGCAGATCAATATCTTGCATCCCTCAAGGCAGGGGAGGCCGACGCCCGCGCGAAGGCGGACGAGCTCACCGCCCAGGCTGTCGCCAAGGAGCGCGAGCGTCTGCAATACAAAAAGAAATACAACCGCACGCTGCGCAGCACGATCTACGCGCTGCTGGTCGTGGCCGCACTGGCCGTGCTGGTCGCCACGATTTTTCTGCCGGTGCTGGCGCATGAATTGAGCGAATAAGTACGAAGCCGCACCCCGCGCAGAGACCGGGGTGCGGCTTTTGCGTAAAAACGCGATTTGTACAAAAGCAGGTTGCACAAGACTGGCAAAGCGCGTACAATAGTGCTGAATGAGGCGATTTGTATGTGGTTATTGTACGCAGTTGGCTCTGCGCTGTTCGCGGGCCTGACATCCATTCTGGCAAAATGCGGCATTCGCAAAACGGATTCCACCGTGGCCACGGCCATCCGCACAATCATTGTGCTGATTTTTGCGTGGGTCATGGTGTTTGTGGTCGGCTCGCAGGGGACGATTGCCAGCATCCCGGCCAGAAGTCTGGTATTCCTGGGGCTGTCGGGTCTGGCTACGGGTGCCAGCTGGCTGTGCTATTTTTATGCCTTGCAGCGCGGGCCAATCGATAAGGTCGTGCCCATCGACAAGAGCAGCACGGTCATGACGATCTTGCTGGCTGCACTGCTGCTGGGCGAGAGTGTGACCTTGACCAGGGGCATCGGCGTTGTGCTGATCGCCGCCGGCACGTTCCTGATGATCGAGAAAAAGGGCGGCGTCCAGAAAGAGGAAAGCGGCTGGATGTTGGCGGCGTTCGGTTCGGCCATTTTTGCGGCGCTGACCTCGATCCTGGGCAAGGTCGGCATCACCGGGGTCGAGTCCAATCTCGGTACGGCGCTGCGCACCGGCGTGGTGCTCATCATGGCGTGGGTCATGGTGTTTGTGCAGGGCAAGCAGGGCCAGGTGAAGGCGGTGCCCAAAAACGAGCTTGGCTTCATCTGTCTGTCGGGCCTGGCGACGGGTGCCAGCTGGCTGTGCTATTACAAAGCGCTGCAGCTTGGCCCGGCCAGCCTCGTCGCGTCCATCGATAAGCTGAGCATTCTGGTCACGGTGCTGTTCTCCTACATCGTGTTCCATGAGCGCCTGAGCAGAAAGGCTCTGACAGGTCTGGCCGTGCTTGTCGCGGGCACGCTCGTCATGCTGGTATAAAATTTATCATAACGGCAGCACCTTTTCCTGCAAAGGTGTTGCTTTTTTTGCTTTCTTTTGCCATAATAAATATATATGCAATAGGCAGGCTTATGCAGGAAAGGAGGCACAGCAGATGGCGAAAATCGCCGTGGTCGAGGACAACGACGCCATGCGAGCGCAGCTCTGCGGGTTCATCGCGCAGTATGCGCAGGAGAGCGGACACCAGCTGGACGTGACCGCCTTCTCGGACGGGGCACAGCTTGTGGAGCCGTACCGCCCCGGGTTTGACATCATCTTTCTGGATATTGAGATGCCAACGCTCGGCGGTATGCCGACGGCGGAGCGCATCCGCAGGCAGGACCCTGATGTGGTGCTCGTGTTCGTCACCAACATGGCACAGTATGCCATCCGCGGGTATGAGGTCGACGCGCTCGACTTTGTGCTCAAGCCCGTCAGCTACTACCAGTTCAGCACCAAGCTGGAGCGCGCCTTGCAGCGCATCCGGCGCCGCCGCGGCGGGCAGGTGGCCTTGCAGGTCAGCGGCGGGGTGCAGCTGCTGGATACCGACGACATCCTTTATCTGGAAACGCGGGACCGCCTTTTGCACTACCACACGGCCACGGATACCTGGTCGGTGCGCGGTAGTCTGCTGAAGGCCGAAAAGGATCTGGCTGCCTACCACTTTGCGCGCTGCAACCAGTGCTATCTGGTCAACCTGCGCCACGTCAGGGGCGTGCAGGATGATCTGGTGCAGGTGGGAGAGGAACGGCTGGAGATCAGCCGCCGCCAGCGCACGGCCTTTCTGGCCGCGCTGGCGGCCTATGTCGGGGGTGCGCTGTAGGTGGATACACTTCTGACATGGGTGGTTTGTGCTGTCGGCCTGTGCGGTGCGGAGCTGGCCTACTGGCTGCCGCTGAAAAAACGCAGGAATTTTACCATGCGCACCGCCCTGAATTTTATCGCGGCAGTGCCGCTTGCGCAGGTCATCATCTGGGCCAACAGCGGCCACGCCAATCCGACGATGCTGCTGGTGATTTACGGCGGTTATTTCATCTGGGCTGCGGTGTCAACCCATCTCTGCACGCTGCTGGACTGGTCGGCCAGCGCATATTGCAGCATTTGGATCGTCCTGACGACGGAGTCGGTCTATGAGCTGTGGCGCGTTCTGATCTGGACGGCGCAGGCGCTTGGAATGCGCCATCTGCCGCTGCACAGCACGCCGATGCTGCTGGGGCAGCTGGGCTTTACCATTGCCTGCTGTGTGACGGTCCGGTATACTATGGCGCGCACGATGCCGGAGGACGGCATCTACCACATCGGCCCTCGCCAGTTGGGCAGTGCAGGACTTCTGGGCGCGATATTCGTCTTTCAGTTTTTTGCACTGCAAACCAGTCTGCGCGTTGGGCTGCAGCCATCGGCGGTAGTCGCACCGTCGATGCTGACCCAGTTTTACTGCGTGACGCTGCTCTATTTACAGACCGAGCTTTTCAAAAAAGCGGCCATGCAGAAGGAGATGGATGCACTGAACCTTCTGTATGACCGCCAGCGCAAGCAGTACCAGATCGCACGGCAGAACGTGCAGATCATCAACCGCAAGTGCCATGAGCTCAAGGTTCAAATCGCCGACCTGCGCCGCCTGCAGCCCGACGAGGCCACAACGCGGAGCCTTGACGAGGCCGAGCAGGCGGCCCGGATGTACGACGCCAACGCTGCCACCGGCAATGAGGTGCTGGACGTCGTCCTGACCGAAAAGAGCCTGCTGTGTGAGGCCCAGCGCATCCGCCTGAACTGCGTGGCCGATGGCACCTGCCTTGCGGCCATCGAGCCGGGTGATCTGTACGCGCTGTTCTCGAACCTGCTCGACCAGGCCATCGACGCTGCAGCCCAGCAGCAGAATGACCGCCGCATGATCGACCTGCTTGTATGCAGGCGGCAGGGCTTCGCGGTCATCAACGTCATCGGCCCGGCGCTGTTCGGCAGCCAGTCCGACCACGGACGCCGCCACAGCTATGAGCTGAAGGTTGCCCGCCGTGTCGTGCAGAAATACAGCGGCACCATGGCGACAGAGCCCCGCGGAGAGCTGTTCGCCGTCAAGATTGTGATGCCGCTCACCAGGGGATGAAAGAAAAAATACCGCCTGTTTTTTGTGCAAGATGTACAAAGAACGGGCGGCCTTTTTTGTACCCCAAAAACCGAATATCCCGCCAGAAATACCACTTTTCGCAAACCTATTGCCAGAAATTTAACAGTTCTGTACAATACAGGTACAGTAAAAAACAACACAGGAGGGCGCAATGCGAAGCACGACCAAGCTGATGAAGAACTGGCAGTTCACCGGCCCCGACGGTAAGACCACTGCCGTGGACCTGCCGCACACCTGGAACAACATCGACGGCCAGGACGGCGGCAACGACTACTGGCGCGGCACCTGCATCTACAAGACGCGGTTTGCGGCGCCCGCTTTTGACAAGAATACCCAACAGGTCTGGCTGCAGTTTGAGGGCGTGAATGCCAGCGCCAAGGTCATGCTGAACGGGGTGGAGGTCGCCCGCCACGACGGCGGCTACTCCACCTTCCGTGCGGATGTCACGGCGCTGCTGGCCGACAGCAATGAGCTGATCGTGGAGGCGGACAACAGCAAAAATGACCGCGTCTACCCCCAGAAGGCCGACTTCACCTTCTACGGCGGCATCTACCGCGACGTCAGCCTGCTGGTCGTCAACCGGAACCACATCGCGCTGGATTACCTCGGCGGCCCGGGCGTGCAGATCACGCCCACTGTGAACGGCGCAAACGCTGACATCGAGGTCAAGACCTGGATGGAGGGCGACGGCGAGGTCGAGTTCTCGATTTACGACGCCGCCGGTGCCGAGGTGCTGACCGGCAAGGGCCGGGACACGACGGTCACGCTGGAGCACCCGCACCTGTGGGACGGCGTCCGCGACCCGTATCTCTACACCTGCGCGGTGCGTCTGGTGCTGAACGGCGAGGTACAGGACGAGGTACGTCAGCGCTTCGGCGTGCGCAGCTTCTCGGTTGACCCCAAGCGGGGCTTCTTCCTCAATGGCCGCCCGTATCCGCTGCACGGCGTCTCCCGCCATCAGGACCGCAAGGGTCTGGGCAATGCCATCACGCGCGAGATGCACGACGAGGATATGCAGCTCATCAAGGAGCTGGGCGCGAACACGATCCGTCTGGCGCACTACCAGCATGACCAGTACTTCTACGACCTCTGCGATGAGGCCGGCATGGTCGTCTGGGCTGAGATCCCCTACATTTCCGAGCACATGCCCAATGGCCGTGAAAACACGATCAGCCAGATGAAGGAGCTGATCGTCCAGAACTACAACCACGCCTGCATCGTCTGCTGGGGCGTCTCGAACGAGATCACGATCTCGACGAAGGACAACCGCGACATGCGCGACAACCATCATGTGCTGAACGATCTCTGCCATGAGATGGACAAGACCCGCCTGACGACGCTGGCCTGCTATGCGATGTGCGGCCCCTTCAACCCGGTAGCGCATATCACGGATCTCGTCAGCTGGAACCTGTATCTGGGCTGGTACGTGCCGGGCCTCTTTTTAAACGACCTCTGGATGGACTTCTTCCACCTCTGCTACCCGAACCGCGCGCTCGGTTTCAGCGAGTACGGCGCCGAGGGTATGCCGAACCTGCACAGCAGCCATCCCCGCCGCGGTGACCACACCGAGGAATACCAGGCCATCTACCATGAGTACATGCTCCGCTGCTTTGACCGCCACAAATGGCTGTGGGCGACCCACGTCTGGAACATGTACGACTTTGCCGCCGACGCCCGCGACCAGGGCGGCGAGCCGGGTATGAACCACAAGGGCCTGGTCACGTTTGACCGCAAGACCAAGAAGGACAGCTTCTACATCTATAAAGCGTGGTGGAGCGACGAGCCGTTCGTGCATATCTGCTCAAAGCGCTATGCGGACCGCACCGAGAATGAAATCGAGGTCAAGGTCTACTCCAACCAGAAGCAGGTAAGCCTTTATGTCAACGGCGAAAAGCTGGCCGAGCAGGAGGGCGAGCACATCTTCAAGTTCCGTGTCAAGCTGAACGGCGAGACGAAGGTCCAGGCCGTGGCAGGGGACAGCATCGACGATGCCGTTTTCCGCAAGGTCGATGCCCCGAACCCGGACTACAAGCTGACTAAGAAAAAGTCCACCAGCGCAAACTGGGTGTAAATTTCGCCAAGCTGTAGGGGCCGCACATGTGCGGCCCGCAGCCGAATGGCAGACGAGCATTTGCGGGAAAGCCGCGGGCCGGGCATGCCCGGCCCCTACAATGCTGCTGAAAACTGCATCATATCATTTTGAAACACGCCGCACCGTGCGGCTGTTTTATATAAAACAAGGAGAAAAAGGTAATGGATGATCTGAAAATGCAAAAGCAGACCTTGAAAAAGGCCTACAAAAAGAC